>Ga0209712_10000851_pt1 | contig 26321 bp, 20 predicted proteins | sample ArcOceMetagenome_FD_187443 | JGI IMG/M metagenome (GOLD analysis project Ga0209712, IMG submission 187443) | Marine eukaryotic phytoplankton communities from Arctic Ocean - Arctic Ocean - Greenland ARC118M Metagenome (SPAdes) (version 2) | ecosystem: Environmental > Aquatic > Marine > Oceanic...
GATTTTCTATAATTAGAAAAATATAAGTTCAATGATAGTTTGAAAAATAGCTACTACTCTTTTTAAGTAAAGAGTAGTAGCTATTTTAGTTTATCCTCCAAGGTGGATTTAATCGATTTTCTCCAACGAAATATAAAATCAATTGGTTATTGTCTACATCTTTTAACCTCGCTTCTCGCCACAACCAACTTTTATCATTCGACATTTCTTCCAACTTGATTCCTTTTTCTAACAATACATTTACGTATTCGTCGAGGTCTTGACATTCGAAGTAAACATTAATTCCTTCTCCTTTGGGCAAAGCCTCGACTTGGTGAATAGAAAAGGTAGCCCCTCCATCTGGACAAACAAATCGCGCATAATGAGGGAGTGATTTTACGATCAAATGCAATCCTAATTTTTCATAAAAGGGAATTGATTGAGTCAAATCTAAAGAGGGGATAGTAATTTGGTTTAGGTTCATTTTACTAGAACAATATTTTACTCTTCTATAATTTCATAATCGATTTGAAGTTTTCTTAATGCTCTAAAAGCGGAACTTGTATTCATCGAAACTTCAATTTCAACAGTTGATCCATCTAATAAGTACTCGGTATATTCTCTCGCCAAAGAGTTGTCGACATCGTCTGCTACTTCTTCAAACATAGCAGTAATATTTCTTCGATCTGGGCGAGCTGCGTCGCAGGAATTTAATAATATTTTCATAATGTGTTTAATTTTAGAGTGCAAGATAAGGAAGTGCTTGGACATTATTAAATATAGAATTTTTGTAACAGTTTTTTCAAAAAAATCATTTTTCAAAAACTATATTTAATATTGTCCAAGCACTTGGCACTTAGTAAGTTAATATTGATGGTAGTTTTTAGAGGCATCTTTTTTTTAATAAAAACCTTTGAAAAAATATTTTTTAGCAAATTCAATACATTTCGAAGGTATTTCGTCATCCTTCCTTTTTTTATCAAACTATAAGATGGAAATTGTTTCCGGAATAATTTTTAAAGAAAAAACTCTATTTAACATGCGTGAAATTTACTTGCTCTTTTTATTTAGTGTAGTTAGTCAATTCTCTAATGCTCAACAGACTGTTGGGCTTTTTGAATATGATTCGTTAACATACGAAGGCTACACATTATTTGCACCTAAGAATGGGACGGTAACTTATTTGATTGATAATTGTGGGAAGGTTGTGAATACTTGGTTAGGTGATGGAACACCTCCCGCGGAGTCAGTTTATTTATTGGAAAACGGAAAATTATTAAAAACAGGTGAAGTAGATGGATCATTTAATGCAGGTGGAGTGGGAGGTAGTATTTCACTTTTTGATTGGAATGGAGGTTATCATTGGACTTATGAATATTTTGGTGAGGACTATCATCAGCATCATGATATTGAATCCTTGCCCAATGGAAATATTTTACTCATTGCATGGGAACGAAAAAATATTGATGAGATTTTAGTTGAGGGTAGAAATCCATCTTTATCAAGTGGAGAAGTTTGGTCAGAAAAAATTGTGGAATTAAAACCACTAGGTTCTAATGAAGTAGAAATTGTTTGGGAGTGGCATTTTTGGGATCATCTCGTTCAGAATTTTGATTCGGCAAAAAATAATTTTGGAGTAGTAGCAAATCATCCAGAGTTATTGAATATTAATTTTGGTGCGGAAGAAAAAGATTGGATTCATTTTAACGGGATCGATTATAATGAAGACTTAGATCAAATATTATTAACTTCTCGAAATATGAGTGAAATATATATTATAGATCATAGTACCAGCACAGCGGAAGCAGCTTCTCACTCCGGAGGGAATTCGGGAAAGGGTGGTGACATTTTATATAGATGGGGAAATCCGCAAGTGTATAATCGAGGAACGGATATGGATAAAAAATTATTTGGTCCACATAATGCTACATGGATTCCTGAAGGTTCGCCTGATGAAAATAAAATCATGATTTTTAATAATGGTTATAAGCAACCTGGAATCGATTACTCAAGTGTTGATGTGATTATACCTCCATTGGAAACTGATAATACTTATTCAATATTTGCAAGTGAATCATTCAAACCTTTAGATTTATTTTGGACTTACGAAGCTGACCCTGTGGAATCTCTCGCTTCTCCAACTCGTTCTGGTGCACAACGTTTGCCAAATGGAAATACTTTGATAGCTGATAGTAAAGGGGGAAATATTTATGAAGTAACTTATGATGGCGATCTCGCTTGGCATTATCGAATTCCAGTAGGAGCATTTGGAGTGGTGAATCAAGGAGATGCTTTGATCAAACCTGATCTTTTTCGAGCGACTCGATATGGACTAGACTATCCTGCATTTGTTGGGAAAGACTTAACAACAGGCGATCCAATCGAACTTAATCCTTATGCTTCAGATTGTAATATTTTTGGAATGCCTGTCGGAACTAAACAATTAAGGACGCTGGAGGATGTTGAAATTTTTGAATTTTCTAACCGTGGATACATTGTTATAAAAAATAAAACGAAGAAGGAAATTGAAGTTGAAGTATTTGATTTGATGGGCAGGAACGTTGGGGAAACTATTTTTTCATCGCAAGGGGAATTTGAATTGTCTGCTTCCGATTGGAAGAATGGGTTTTATTTTGTCCGTGTACATGTTGTTGGGGAAAATGAATTTTTTGTTAAAAAAATAGTAAAGTCAGGTAATTAATTCATTGCGCACTACTTAAACAGGGCAAACGTATCAAAAAAACAGGAATGGAACTACGTCTTTTTTCTATTTTTTCCTACAACCAGGGTCAGTCAGATTTAACTTGGAGAGCCTTTAAATCCGAGTCGCTCGAATTCAATTCTATTTTCTTTGGCAATTGAATTGACAAGAGATTTTACATTACGAGAAGAAGTAAGTTCTAAGACATAATTATTGAATAGTTATTACGGCTTCTTTTTTCACCCTTCGTCGTTAAAAAAACCTCGCCGAACCACAGGGTTCGCCTGCGTTTTTTGCCTAGAAGGATAAAAAAATAATCTCGAAATAACGTATTCATAATTATGTCTTAGAACTTAATTACGAAAAGTAAAACACTAATAAAGACAAATGAAAATTTCATTTTTTTTCCTTTAAGTTTTCCAATCTTTCTTTTGCTTTCTCAATCGCGTTGCAATGAATTTCATTCTCCTTTTTACAGGATTCTTCTAAAGTTAAAAGAAGCTTCTCTTGAAACTCAATCTTCCGAGGTTCATAACTAATCGCCTGCCGATAAAGAAAAACTGCTTTGTTAAATTCATTTTTTTTAAATGCTTTTGCTGCATCTGAAATCAACTGATTAGTTTCTGCTATCTTTTTCTCATTAATTTTTTCTTGCTGAGTGGCTTGATATTCTGCTATTTTTTCTTGTTTAATTTCTGGGTTAAATTTTGACCTAAAAAGAAAACCCAAAATGAAAAATAATGGTATAGCAAAAAGTAGTACCAATTTTTTAAGCCTGGCACTTTCATCATATTCTTCTTCCGCCTCGATTAATTTATCATAATCTTCTTCATTCGGAATGATAGAATCTGATTGTAGGAACTCATTTTTTCTTTTTTTTATCATGATAGAATATAAACTTTTTTGATGTTTAGCGAAGCGGAAAATAAATTTTAATTGCAAGTTGACGACATTCGATTTAATTTCAAACTTTCTTCATAATATTCTTCAAGCATTTGATTGAAGGCTGCGGTAGAGCCTTTTTGATTTTTATTCTGTTCGTTCAAATTTTATTCTGGAATTGGGGATTCCATTTTGGCTAAATCCTACAATGCCAATATTTTCATTGAAAAATAATTCAAAATCATCATTAGTACTTTGTTCTTTTTTATAAACGTCTTGATAATTATTGCCATCCATTTCAAAGTTCTCAATTATTTCAGAATAATTTTCAAATGGCATAGGATGAGTTCTTTGGTTGACAATAATAGTCATTTGGGCACTTGGCGTGGAGGAGTCAATTGGACTGGATAAAATAAAATTAAAAAAGTCAGCAAATAGTTTTTGTTCTAATGGACTAGCTAATAGAGTACGTGTAATTAATCGAAGTTGAATATCAAGTTCTTCAATTTCCACAGCAATAGAGATATTTTCTGCTAGCCAATTAAAAGTTATTTGAATTGTTGAGTCAATTGGACATGGTTTAGTTTGTCCTAAAAAAGCAGGTGCTGAATAAGTACTATAGTATTTTACAATACCTTCATATTCTTGTCCTGACTCATCGCTAAATATTATTTTAGAAATAGTAATAGTATCAAGATAGGGGATGAAACCTTTAGAAGAATCTAAAAGAAGGAATTCTCCAAGGTCTGATATTTTCATCACACTCATTTTGATTTAAGTTTTGTTTCATGTCAATATCATCACTTTCACAATTTGAAAAAGAAAAAATGATAAGTAATGCGAAGAGCGTTTTTTGTAAAAATGCTTTTTTCATTTTGTTGTTGTTCAATCTTTTTGATAAAATATGAGATTACAATTCAATTTTCTGAATACCCACCACTTCAATTCCATGTTGCCTTAATGCATCAATTTTTTTATCATTATTAGTCAACATGCGAATAGATTTAACGCCGATATCTTTTAGAATTTTAGCAGCGCTGGAAAAATCTCTAGCGTCTTTTTTAAAACCAACTGCTTCGTAAGCATCAGCTTGTTGCACGCCTAGTCGTTTGTGTTTGACACTATTGAGTAAAGCAAAATGTCCGTTGCCTTTTCCTTCTTGGTTTCCTCCGAGTAAAAAAATCATACTTGTGAGTATAGTATAATAAAATATCTCCTTAGCGTTTAGAACTCTTTGCGTAAGCATAAATAAATTAGTCAGTCCCACTTTTAATCATCTTCAACGAAAACCAACCTAAAAGTAAAATAATCAAACCCATAATTCCATAGAGCCAAAGTTTATTTTTAAACAAAGGTTCTTTTTTTTGCTGCGCTATTTTTTCAATGCGTTGCATTTTATCAAGGGTCAATGAAGTTAAATTAGCAGGGATGTTTTCTCTAAATCGGGCAATATCATAATTGGATTTTCTAGCATTTTTATTTCCAAAAACTAAAAAATAATCTGCCTCTTTGGTAAACCGAGCAATCATATGATGTTCAATTCCCTGAACGATTACTTGATCAATTTGGAGTGGTTCGTTATCTTTATTTTGGATAATCAGTCTAAGTTGTTTTGCGATTTGACCTGGGAATTTTAAAATGTTTGGTTCGATAGAATTCAGCGTTCCGCTGGTCAAGGTGCGATAATTATATTTCCAACCTTGCTCCGTTTCTAGACTTTCCGCAAGATATTTTACTTCCATTGGTCTATAAAAATCGATTTCATTTTGTACGTTAATTTCCAGATAACTTACCGGCAAAGGTTGTTTTAAATCGAGCTCAATAATGGTCGTTTTATTTTTTTTATCCTCCTTGGATTCCATTTTTTTGATAGCGAAATTTCTATAATTCCCTGGGGTAGTTTTTTGTGAAATGATCTTCGAAGAGCGTAGGGTAGGCTGCTGGTCAGCATTAATTTTTACTCGAAAATATCGGTATTTCGAATTGGGAAAGTTCAAGGTGGAAAAATTAAAACTAGTCCTTCCATTTTTGATCGAGACCAAGCGATAGTCTTCCAAAATAGAAAACCATTCCTGTTGATTTTGACTTCCTTCTAGGGCGGCTCGCCAATCAAAATTTACTTGCTCAAAATCTAAAATAATTTTATTGATGTCTTTTTCAACGGTCAATTCAAAAGTGAAATAATAATCATTTCCTTTTTTAGATTGGTTGATTATTTTAAAATCTACTTTTTCAATAGCGTTTTTTTCTTCCTTTTTATCCAAAATAAAAGGCGCTTCAATCGTATCATTTTCGGATGTAATTCCAAATATTCTTAAATCATTTAAATCATTGGAAACTTCTCCAAAAATATGATTAGGTAAAATTAATTGATGCCATTGGCTGTCGATGCCTTTAATTTTACTTTTGTAATTGTATTGTTTTATTTGCCCAAAAGAATTTAAAGCTATCGCTAAAAGGACTATAATTGATAATTTAATTTTCATCTTCTGCTGATATTTTAAGCGTGTATTTATTATATAAAAATGAAATAATCAAAAGCAAAATCCCTAGGGAAACCAACACGATGGTTTTTGAAATGGTATTCAAATGAGCTAAATCATACAAGAAAAGTTTAAGCAAAGTCAAGCTAAATAAAACTATTCCGCCAATTCGCAAATGTTTTTTTCTTTTCCAAATGCCCAATATTACTAGAGTTAAAGAATAAAATCCCCAAAAAATACTTAATTCTATTTTGTAAGATTTGGAAGAAGAACCGATGTCCATCCAATGAATTAATTCGCTGCTCGCTATCCATAAGATTGATCCGAATAAAATAAAGTCAAATCCAATTTTAAATATTTTATCGAAAAACATTTGTTGCCGAAATTTATAGAGCGTAAATAACAATGCTCCTACAAAAATAAATGAGAGGTAGCGAATCCATAAATTGAACTGAGTAATTGAATAATATTCAGCTTGTGTTTGTTCCAAATAGTTTTCCCGTAAATCACTCAAGATCAAAAGTCCGGCTCCCAAAAATGCTAGCAAAGCAATAATATTTAAAGTTAGATTGAGATAACCGAACTGCTTGCTTTTTAATTTTAATATATTAAAGAAGGAAAGGATGATCGCAAAAAGAATGGAGTAATTGATGACCCAAATATTTTTAAATAATTGCAAATTATTATTTCGAATATTCTTTCTGTAACTGCTGGTACTTGAATCTAGATTTAATTCAGACATCACAGAAAGTTGATTCCAATAAAGAGAAATTTCATTTTTGAAGGCAGCATAAATTACAAAGATACAGATCGTAGGAATCGCGTAAGTAATCAATTTGGCAATTTCATTATCATTATTAAAAGGAGATTTGAAGTTTTTATTTTGGTTGATATAGTTGATGAAACTAAATGCTCCGATAAATAATAAGGAGCTTAAAAAATGGACATTTAATAAAGGCGTAACTAATTCTGCAGATACTTGAATATAAAACGGATAAGCTAAATTCCAATCCTCCAACAGACTAAAAAATGCTAGTACCATAATTGGATAAGATATTTTTTCATAATTCGGAATTGCTTTTGTTCTTCCTACCCAGAATAAAATGGCTGCTTCGGTTGCCCATAAAATCGTTACCCAATTGCCGTCCAATTGTACTGGAATTGCTGCGGTGATAAATACGAAAACTAAACCTGAGATCAGATATAATAAATTTTTGGAGCCCAATTTTTTTTGATAAATAAAGAAGCTGACGATAAAATGGATCAGCGCGTTTCCTAGTGTAAACAACCCTAAAAGTTGTTGACCAGTTGGATGACCATCTAAGATAAAATATCCAAAATTATAGAAGAAAAATGCATTGAAAAGGATTAAAATAGTATCCTTGATTTCGATTTTATCAGACTGGGTTATTTTATAAGCGAGGAAAACGGCATAAAAGATGGCAAAGAAAATAGTAGCAAATATTAAGGCCGTTCCGAAGTTTTCAGAAACTTTAAAGTCTTGCATTAACCAAGTGGCATAGATTAACCAAGTTAAGCCTGAAGCGGTGTAGTACAATTTTTTCCAATATTTCTTAAAGGCAATCAGCAGAATTCCTATATTAATGATTGCCATGTAAGAGAATAGTGTAGTGGCATTTCCAGAACCGGTACTTAGTAAAAAAGGAACGGCATACGCACCAAGTAATCCAATGTGGGCAATGATAGATTTGTTATAATGAATCGCTGCAACGACGGTGAAAATGGTAAAAATAACCATCAACCCAAAAGCAAAAAGTTGAGGAAATAAGCCATAAAAACTGTAGCCTGCAAAGGTGATGAAATATAAGATAGCGATAGAACCACTTACTAAGACGGCGCTATAATTTTTATAATTCTCTTTTAATTTAATTCCAAAACCGAGTAGTCCAAGTCCCATCAAATAACCTAAAATGATTCGAGTAAGTGGACTGATTAATTCGTTCTCAATAGAATATTTTGCTCCGATTCCTACTCCTACAATGGTAATTAAAATTCCAATTTTACTGATAAGATTTTCTCCAATGAATTTTTCTAAATCCGAATGGAAAATATCTGAGAGCCAGTCTTTTCTTTCAACTTTTTCTTTTTTCCTTTCCTTTGATAAAACATCTTTTTTATGAATTAATCGATCTTGAGGATTCACTTTTCGTTCCACGAGTTCGACATATTCTTCTTTCTCTTTTGGAATAATAGGAGTAGTGGATTCTATTTCAGGCTTGGCCGGTGAGTCAGATTTAGCAAAACGGAGCCGAAAAATTTCTACTCTTAATTCGTCAATCTCTTTGGCAAAGCCTTGGCTTTTCTCTAGGAGAAGGTCAAGTTTTCTGTTGAGTTGATCTATCAGTTCTTTATTTTCCATAATCTTAAGTTCAGGATTTTATGAATCTAAAGTAATTATAAAAGAGGGCTTTTTGTTAGTTAAAATTAATTTTTTCAAGAGCCAGTTATTCCCTTCGAAGGCGAAAGTTAATTGGAGTATTTTGAAATAGCTTGATGAATTCTACAAAAGCATTAAAAAAAATGTTGGATGGGATGAGAAAAGAGACGAACGGATTCAGGGGTTTCGTATCAGCGACTGGCTTCGAGCCAGCCTCTGGTACGAGATGCTCATTTACAAAACCTCTCGAAAGGGAAGGGAACATCAAACATCAAACAAGGAATTTCCAATATCTAAGTTTGACGTTATTACTTGTATTTTCTATGTGAAGTTTCGTCATACTTCATTATTCGAAATTCCTTGTTCGAAATTCCCCCGCCCCTGATTTCTGACCGAGAGCGTAGCGACCAACCTGACTACTGACTCCTATTTTTTTAAATTAAACTGAGTATATAAAATAAATCTATAAAAATTAGGTCGCTATAATTAGGCAATCTATTTTCGCGGATGGTTGAAAAAAACGATCAACTTTTTACTTCTACTTTTATGTTACTGTGCTTAAGTCATGTACTTTTTGCGGGGAGTTTTAATATGTTGGTGCCTGAGTTACCTTCCTATTTGACTAGCTTAGGAGGGGAAGATTACAAAGGTTTGATCATCGCATTATTTACTTTGTCAGCAGGATTGTCAAGGCCTTTTAGCGGGAAGTTGACAGATACGATTGGGCGAGTTCCTGTGATGATAATTGGAACGTTGGTCTGTGTAGTTTGTAGTTTATTATATCCAATTTTGACTACAGTTGGCGGGTTTTTATTCCTTCGATTTCTACATGGATTTTCTACAGGATTTAAACCAACCGCTTCGACAGCTTACGCAGCAGACATTATTCCTGTTTTGCGAAGAGGCGAGGGGATGGGGATTTTGGGAATAAGTATGAATGTGGGAGCGTCGATGTTTCCGCCCATCGGAAGTTATATTACGATGAAATATTCGATGGATATAGCATTTTACTTTTCGTCATTTATTGCTTTGATCTCGATAGGAATTTTGATGGGTTTAAAAGAGACGTTGGAAAAGCCACAGAAATTTAAACCTGCATTATTGAAAATTTCAAAGCATGAAATTATTGAAAGGACTGCGATTCCTCCAGCGATAGTTGCGTTATTTATTTATATGTGTTTTGGGGTGATGCTGACGATTACACCTGACCAATCGGAACATTTAGGATTGGCGAATAAAGGATTATTATTCACAGGATTTACTATTTTTTCAGTATTGTCGCGAGCAGTTGCAGGGAAAGTTTCGGATCGATATGGCAGAATTATCGTGATAAAAGTGGCAGTAATATTAATTGCAATATCCTTGGTGTTATTAGGATTGGCGGATAGTTCCACGACATTATTAATGGCGGCAGGTTGTTTAGGATTTTCTACGGGAGTTGCTTCGCCAGCAGTTTTTGCTTGGGTGATTGATGTGAGTCCTGACGAGAAAAGAGGTCGTGCGATGGCTACCGTTTATATTGCTTTGGAAGTTGGAATTGGAAGTGGCGCGTTGCTTTCTGCTTGGTTGTATGGAAATGATGCGGCTAATTTTCCGATGGCATTTTTTACTTCGGCTGCGATTACTTTATTGGCGGGAGTTTATTTGCAGTTTATTTATAAGGAACCTGAAGAATCAAAATAAAAAATTCAATCAAAATCAAAAACCGCTACTCACCTCGAGGATTGAATAAAGTGGCTTTTGATTTTGATTGAATTTTTAACTTTTCTCTTTACAAGTAATTTCCAAATCTGCCAAGGCATTCATATAAAAGATATATCCTGAATAAGGTGATTCGTAGGGGCTCAAATAATCTCTCGTTTTCCCATCCTCAGCAGTCTTCGTATTCAAATAATAAAAGTGATCCGAGGTTTGTAATTTACTCCAAACATGAATTAAATCTTCATCTTTTGAATTGATCACCGTTTCCTCCAAACTATATAATTTTTGCAAAGCTTCTTTTTGCATATTGTTTCCACTCCAAGCAGAAAGGTCTTTTTCAGAGTCTCTCCAAGATACTGGCAGGTGAACATCGAAGACATCTTTTACTGGTAATTTTTCAATTTGGTCAGAGGCTGTTAGGAAATTGACACCTTGCTTTTTTAATTCATTGGGTAAATGTTTGATAAATTCAAATGCTCCCGTTTCCGCTGACAAATGCTGCCCAAACGTTTCGTAAGGCATATAAATATTTACACAATCTCCATCATCCTTTTCAATCCATGCAGCATATTTTTCAGCAGTCAATGGATATTCATGCCAGCTTTGATCAGCGAATCGATGTGTGAAGTCAGCAGATAATTTATCGTTCTTTAAAATAGTTTTTATGCTCTTGGTATGTGGAGCTGTGTATAAAAAATTAGGAGATCTTCCTTGTAAATATTGTGGGAGACCTTCTGCCATCACTCCATGAAATCCTAAATTTTCCAATCGACCTGCCAAGTCATTGCAATAAATCATTCCAGTATTTCTAAACACTTTTGGCGTTTGTCCGAAGTGTTCTTCAATTTTGGAAATGTGTTTTTTGACTTGTCTTTCAAACTCAGGTAATGAGTTTAAGTAGGCGAGCGAATGGTAATAGGTTTGTCCAATAAATTCTACTTGTCCCGTTTTGGATAACTCAATAAATGATTGTAAAACATCAGGGCGATGGTTTTCCATTTGCTCAATCAAAGTACCTGAGAGGGACAAACAAAATTTAAAATCTTTTCCCAGATGATTGATGTTTTCCATCATAATTGCATTCATGGGCAAATAGCAATCATTGGAGATTTTATCCAAAAAGTCCTTATTCATTTTGTCATCCTCATAAAAATGATCATGTCCAATTTGGAAAAAATCGTAAGGTTTTAATCGATTCGGTTGGTGTAGATTGAAATATAAACAGACGTTTTTCATAAGAATTTTTTAGCGTGAGTATAGTTTTTTTAGTGCTGAGTGATGAGATACTAAGTGATGATTTTTGGGTGACTCATCAAATTACCCATCACTAAAAAAAAATATTATCTTTTTCCTCCATCTAATTCAGTTTGCAATTTCTCCAGTTTTTCCCAATTTCCTTCAGTAGCTAATTCAGCTTGTTCTGCCCAAGTACTTGGATCATGCGATTTGAATCTGCTTCCTGCTTCAGCTAAAATAGATTTTAATTTGCTAAATTTTGCATGTGCTAAATCTGAATAAGAATAGATATCTCCATTGTTTAACAAAGATTCAATTTTAGGCCCTATTCCTTCTATTTTTTTCAAATCATCTTTTTGAATATTTTCTGGAGCAACCGGAGTTGGAGTAATTTCGTTCTTAGGAGAAGATGAAGTTACTGGTTGTGGTATTTCCATTTCATGGGCAGGATTACCTTTGACATTATATCCCAAAGCATAAGAATAGGCGCCCATGATACCATCGACTGCATGATCCCAAGTGCAAGTTTTGATATCTTCAAAAGTTTCCGCAACGACTTTTTTGCGAAGCTCCTCATCTTCTAATAAATCTGTGATATGTTTTGCCATCAATTCAATATCCCAAAAATCTGCGGTCAGCGCATGTTGCATCACTTCCGCTGCACCGGATTGTTTGGAAATTACACATGGTATTCCAAATTGTGCCGCTTCCGCAGCAGACAAACCAAATGGTTCTGAAACCGAAGGCATGCAATAAACATCAGCCATGGCCAACAGTTTATTAACTTTTTCTCGATTAAGAAAGCCGGTGAAGTGAAATTTATTTCCAACTTTTTGGTAAGCTCCAGTTTCGATAATTCGTTTAAGTTGATCGCCACTTCCTGCCATGACGAATCGAACATTGTCATTTTCAGCAATAACTTTGGAAGCAACTTCTAAGAAAAATTCAGGTCCTTTTTGTCCAGTAATTCTTCCTAAAAACAACACTAATTTTTCTGGGAAAGTAGCTTTTTCTCTAAAAGTTTTTACCGGTTCTACTCCGTTGTGAACTGGGAAAATTTTCTGAGGATTAATGCCATAATGTTTTTCAACGATAGTTCCGGTGTATCGGCTGACTGGAATGACCGCATCCGCTATTTCCATTCCGTATTTTTCCAAATCATAATTCCAGCCCCGAGCATCAGGCCCAGCTCGATCATAACTCAATGCATGAGCATGAATGACAAGTGGTTTGCCACTTTGGTGTTTCACTTTTATTCCAGCTAACATAGTCATCCAATCGTGTACATGGATCACATCAAATTCTAAATTAGCGGCCAAGGCGGCAACATATTCTGCATATTCCACCACTTTTTTTTGTACATCATCACCGTACATTTCGTCCAGTTCGAAGCGACTAAAAAAAGTTGAATTAGTGGTCGTTTTCGAAAATTGGTTGGCGTAAGTAGATGTTTGAAAGTGAGTGGTTTCAGAACTAGTACCATCCGTTTTGGTTTTTTCCAAAGAAGGGTAGGGCGAAATATTTTCCATACCTGGCACAAAAAGAGTGCGAGCGAAGGCATTATATTTTTTATAAATTTCTTCCTGTGAATGATTAACCGTATTGCTAATCTCGACATCAATATTATTTAAGCCAATAATATTTGCATTATCAAGGATTGAATCTTGACTCGCCTTCGGCAAAATAATGGTCAGGTCAGTTTGTTTGGCGAGTGCTTTAGCAATTCCGAAACATGCAATTGCTAGACCTCCACTAATAAGAGGTGGAAATTCCCATCCTAGTTTGAGTACTTTTAGTTTTTTCATCACAGAATATATTGGTTTACGAATAAAAGGGGGTTTATTTTTTTGAAAAAGAAATTTAAACTGTCCTTTTCGAATACAAAAGTATAAATTTTTATTTACTTAGTGTAGTTTTTACAAAAAGTATGCTGAATTTCATACTTTTGATTAAATGTACAAAAACATTAGATTTTTCATAGTGTTAAAGAAAGAACTTATTAGATTTTATACTTTAATCATAGTTTTATACTTTGGACTTGCTATTCATTTAACTATTAAATATTACAATAAGTTTTAATCTTTGGAATGAAAATTTCTATTAAATTTGCAACAGCTTTTCTGGAATAACCTACATAATATATTAAATCACAATGAACGAATTTATAAAAGAAGATATAATGACTAGGACTGAAAATGAGAAATTCCCCTTGCCAATTGTTTCTTTTCGACAAGAAGGGAATCAGTTTTATTTTGTTTGTGAAAACGAGGTAGAGCTTCGAATAACCATTTTGACCGCTCGGATGCTTCGATTTAGATATGCTGCTAATGGTATTTTTGAGAATGATTTCTCCTATGCTATTGATCAAAAATTTCAACCAACTTTACCTGAAGTGGAATTCAAAGAAAAAGAAGATCATTATCGCATCACCACTAAGCGAGTCATTTGCAGAGTCAATAAAGCAGATTTGCGAGTCATCATGATGGATAAATCAGGAACGATCATTTGTGAAGATGAGAAAGGATTTCATTGGGAAGATGATGTAAAGAATGGAGGAGCAATTGTGCAAATGAGTAAAAAATTGCAAAGTCAAGAAAACTTTTATGGCTTAGGTGATAAAACAGGGAAGGCGAATATGCGGAAAAGCCGCTATTCGATTTGGGGTACCGATTCTTATGGTTATGGAGTAGATACCGATCCTTTGTATAAAAATGTACCTTTCTTTTATGGTATTCACAAAGATGTTAGTTACGGTATTTTCTTCGATAATTCTTTTCGAAGTTTTTTCGATTTTGGTCATGAACGAGCGAATGTTACCAGTTTTTGGGCGAGTGGAGGAGAGATGAATTATTACTTTTTTTATGGGCCTGAATTGATGGAAGTGGCGGAGCAATTTGTGGACTTGACTGGGAAACCTGAGTTGCCTCCTATGTGGGCTTTGGGTTATCATCAATGTAAATGGAGTTACTATCCTGAATCACAAGTGAGGGAAATTACCGCTGAATTTAGGAGACGAAAAATTCCTTGCGATGCCATCTATTTGGACATCGATTACATGGATGGTTTCCGATGTTTTACTTGGGATAAGGAAAAATTTCCTGAACCTAAAAAGATGATTAAGGATTTGGAAAAAGATGGTTTTAAAACTGTCGTGATGATTGATCCAGGAATTAAAGTCGATAAGGATTATTGGGTTTGTAAGGAAGGTTTGGAAAAAGATATGTTTTGTAAAAGAGGGGATGGTCCATTATTGGTTGCACCAGTTTGGCCAGGCGATTGCTTTTTTCCAGATTTTACCAAGCCCGAAGTGAGAGAATGGTGGGCAGGTTTGTACAAAGAAATGATTGCAGATTTAGGGGTGCATGGGGTGTGGAATGATATGAACGAACCAGCCATTTTTATGTCTGATAATTTCACGCAATCCGATAAAACATTTTATCCAGATGTGCGCCATGATTATGATGGGAATCCATGTAGTCATCGAAAAGCACACAATGTCTATGGCATGCAAATGTCTCGTGGAACATTTCACGGACTCAAACAAAATGCTCCTGACAAACGTCCATTCGTGATCACTCGATCAACTTATGCAGGTGGTCAAAGATATTCTTCTGGTTGGACAGGTGATAACTTGGCGACTTGGGAACATTTAAAAATTGCCAACAAGCAATGTCAGCGCGTAGCTATTTCAGGGATGTCATTCATTGGTTCAGATATTGGTGGATTTATCGATCAGCCTGATGGTGAATTATATTTGCGTTGGTTACAAATGGCAGTTTTTCATCCATTTTTTAGAACGCATTCCTCCGGTGATCATGGCGAACAAGAGCCTTGGACATTTGGTGAAGATATTGCAGAATTGTCTCGTCGAGCGATTGAATTCAGGTACCGACTATTGCCGTATATGTATACTACGTTTTGGCAATACACGACCAGGGGAACTCCGATGTTAAGACCTTTGGCATTTTTGGAGCAACAAGAAAAAGATACTTTACATCGGATGGAAGAGTTTGCTTTGGGAGACCATATTTTGGTTTGTCCGATTTCTCAACCAAAGGTGGAAGGCCGTTGGATGTTTTTACCAAAAGGGGATTGGTTTAACTTTTGGACGGATGAAAAAGCAGAATCGAATCTTGAATTTTGGGCTGCTACAGGGCTAGATGAAATTCCAGTTTATGTGCGAGGAGGAGCGGTGATTCCTAGTTTTGAATCGCAGCAGTATGTTGGAGAAATAGAAAGGCCACAGATTTATTTGCATGTCTATTATATCAATGGAGAAAATAAGAGTGAATTTTATTTAGATGAAGGGGAAGGATATGGTTACGAGAGAGGAGAATCTACTTTACGTAATTATATTGTTGCAGGTGATGAAAATAAGTTGACGATTTCACAAAAAAGAGAAGGTGAATTTGGAAAAATGTGTCAAAATTTTAAAGTAATGATTCATGGATTACCGCAAGATCTGGCAAGTGTCAAAGTAGGAGAGGAGTCGGTGAAATTTTCAAAAGAAAAAGATCAAAAGAAAGAGGTTTTTGAAATTAATGTAGACCGAGATTTTGAGGAGATTGTTTTGGAGTGGTAATTCCTTCGAGCGACTGGCTTTCAGCCAGCCTCTCGTTATAAGTTTTGAAATCATTAAAAAAAGAAAAAACAGAGTCTGGCTCGAAGCCTAATGTTGTCAATTTAAGAGTATCGTACCATTGACTGACTTTCAGCCAGTCTATGGTACGATACTCTAAATTTTGTTAATGATTTATTAAACCTTCATTTTTTATGCATTTATAATAATAAAGGTGTAAAATTTGGACTTTCAATAGATGGGAATTATTTTCCCAATTTAGAGTAATAAAAAATCACAATATAATATGAGTAGAATACTGCTTACCCTTTCTGCATTATTTTTCATTTCATTTTCAATTTTCGCTGACGGTGGCCACGAAATCAAAATCAAACTCAATGATTTTGCGGAGAAACAATTGTACCTAGGCTATCATTATGGCGATAAGCAATATATCAATGATACCGTTGATATTGATGATAGTGGATACTTCACCTTTACGGGCGAAGAGCCCTTGGACGGAGGAGTTTACTTAGTCATCATGCCACCTGATAATCAGTATTTTCAACTTTTGATTGACGAGGATAATCAAAATTTTTCTATTGAAACTAGTGCAAAAGATCCGGTGTCTGCCGTTAAAATCAATGGTTCATCAGACAATAAAATGTTCTACGATTACTTAAATTATTTAAGTGGAAAAATAACGGAGCAAAAGAAAATAGCGGAAGATAAAAGTAATCCTGATGCTGCAATCAAAGAAGCTGCGATTAAAAAGTTAGAAATTCTTGATACAGAAGTTAAAAAATATCACGAGGACATCATCAAAGGTTTTCCTAAATCGATGTCAGCGGTGATGATCAAACCTCGAATGGAAATTCCAATTCCAACTTATGAAGGAAGTGAAAAAGAGGTTTCTCTGCAACGATATAATTTTTACAAAAAGCATTACTTTGACCAGATTGATTTGGGAGATTCTCGCATCTTGAGAACGCCATTTTTGTATGAGCGAGTGACTTATTATATGGAAAAGCTGACCCCTCAGCATCCTGATTCGATGATTATTTCTATTGATTATTTGTTGGGGAAAATGCAACTAAGTGAGGGAACTTTCAAATATTACTTGATTCATTTTTTGAATAAATATGCTAGTTCAAAAGTAGTTGGGCAAGACAAAATTTATGTTCATATCGCAGAGAATTATTATTGTAAAGGTTTAGCTCCGTGGACAGAAGAGGAGCAGTTAGCAAAAATTTGTGATAATGCTCGAAGGTTGAAACCCGTTTTGATTGGAACAAAAGCACGCGACATTAAGACCAAATCTAAGGATGGAAAAAGTCATAATTTGTACGACTTTGATACGGAATTTACCATCCTATATTTTTGGGCTTCTGACTGTGGGCATTGTAAAAAGATGACGCCATTTTTGATCGATTTTCATGAAAAATATAAAACCAAAGGAGTGTCCATCATGACCATTTGTAAACCTAAAAGTGGTGAATACAAAGAGTGTTGGGATTATATTGATGAGCATGAAAATATGGAAAATATGTTGAACACTTACGATCCATCTAACCGAGCGCAAATTTATTATAATGTTAGATCAACGCCATCCATGTTTATTTTAAATAAAGATAAGGAGATCATCATGAAGGGAATTGGAGCAGATCAATTGGACGAAGTGATGGATCAGATAATCAAAAGAGAACAACAGGAAAACGCTGTCAAAAGATAATTTTTATTATATTTATGATAAGTGAAAAAGCCATCATCAATCATTGCGGAATTGATGATGGCTTTTTTTTGCTTAAAATTATATACCCCAGTAGCTTAGGAATGCGAACTAAATAGATTCAGAATTTTCACTACTTATTTTCCCCTTTGAAATCAATCATTTATCCAGATAAACTCATGCTTTCAAAGCAAAAACTAAGAACAAAATAAGCGACCGAAAATTCTGAATCTATTTAGTTCGCATTCCTAAGAAATTAAAACATTTTTTCCCTAAAATCTTATAAATTATGGAGGTTATCACCCTTGATAAAATTTCTCTTTCAGATTTAACGGTCTGTTTAAATCAAGCTTTTTCAGATTATTTTGTGAAATTTAGTGCAACTGAATCCTATCTCCAACAACGTTGGAAAGGAGCAGGAATTGATTTTTCATTATCTTCAGGAGTAATGGAGGAAGATAAATTGGTCGGGTTTATCGTAAATGGAATTAGAGATTGGAATGGTCTAAAAACTGCTTTCAATGCTGGATCTGGAGTTGTTCCTAGTCATCGTGGAAATGGATTAACCGAAAAGATGTATCAATTTTTAAGACCAAAGTTTATCGTAAATGGAATTCAGTCGATGGCGTTAGAGGTAATTCAAGAAAACATCAAAGCGATTCATGTTTATGAAAAAGTAGGATTAAAAATCAGAAGAGGATTCCATTGTTTTAGCGGTGAAATAAAAATTGACTCAACAAATCCGACTCAAGATTTAGTGATTAAAGAAATAAAAAATCCAACTTGGGAATTATTCAAATCCTTTTACGATTTTGAACCAGCTTGGGAAAGTAATAATCTGGCGATCAAAACTTGTCAGGAGCTTTACTCTTTTTTTGGAGTCGAAAATAATCATCAGCTGATTGCATTTGCCATTGTAAAAAATAAAAATGGGGACATTCCTCAATTTGGTGTCCACCCTGAATTTCGTAATCAGGGAGTAGGGAAGTTTTTATTTTCCCATATTTCCACGCTTCATTCTTCCATCAGATCTAATAATATCGATGCTTCTGCACTAAGTGTTTTAAAATTTTTGGAAAACATTGGATTGAAAAATACAGTCAACCAGTACGAAATGGTATCATATTTGTAATAAATAAATGTGTAAATGGTTTACTGCTAATTTATTATGTATTCCATTATATTTATTTTATAATTAAATTCTATTTATACTATGAAGTTTGAAGTTTTTCAAAGTCCAAGAGACAAAAAGCACTATTTCCGATTAAGAAGTAACAAAGGCGACATCGTAATGAAAAGCCAAGGTTATTCTACTAAAAGAACTTGCATCAATGGGATTGAATCTGTTCGAAAGAACAGTCAGGTACCTGAACGTTTTGATGCTAAAGTTGCAAAAAATGGTAAACACCATTTCAACATCGTGGCTCGAAACGGTCAAGTTGTAGCAACTAGTTCAAGATGGGAAGTTCAAAAAGAATGTAAAACTACCATGACTTCTGTTAAGAAAGCAGCAGTTAAAGCAATGGTTGAAATGGTAGCAAAATAATATTTTGCTCCAATACTGAAATACGAAAACCTTTCCGACTCATTAGAGGAGGAAAGGTTTTTTCATTTTAGGTTGTGTCCCGTCCTAAAATAAAATAATTGTAAACATATTGTTATAAATAGTTTATTTTTAAAGTTGTGAGTTTTATAACAATATAATTACAAAATATATTTTTAAGATAATCAGATAATAATTACAACTACATAAATATACTATCACAACGAGAATTCAAATAACAAAAGAAGCTGCTAAACAAAAGTTGACGACATTCGACCAAAAGTTAGCAGCTTCTTTTCTTTTATAAAAATCTTAATCCAAATTAGGTTGAGGCGTAGTCCTCAAATATGGTTTAATGATTTTATGTCCCTTCGGAAATCTTTCAGGAATATCTTCCGTCGCAATCGAAGGAGAAATTACCACATCCTCTCCATGTTTCCAATCTGCAGGAGTGGCTACTTTATAATTTTCTGTCAATTGCAAACTGTCGATCACTCGCAAAATTTCATTAAAATTTCGTCCTGTAGAAGGTGGATAAGTAAGCGTCAATTTTACTTTTTTATCAGCACCAATCACAAACACCGTTCTAACCGTTGTCTTTGTGGAAGCATTAGGATGAATCATATCGTAAAGCTCCGCCACCTTTCGATCATGGTCCGCAATCAAAGGAAAATTCATCGTAACATTTTGAGTTTCCTCAATGTCTTTGATCCATTCTTGGTGGCTATCAAGTGGATCCACACTCACCGCAATGGGCTTTACATTTCGTTTTTGAAACTCACCGCCGAGTGCTGCCGTTCGACCTAACTCTGTTGTGCAAACGGGGGTAAAATCAGCTGGATGAGAAAATAATAATCCCCAACTATCGCCTAGCCATTCGTGGAAATTAATGTTGCCCATAGAAGTTTGGGCAGTAAAATCTGGAGCGATGTCTCCTAGTCTAATCGTCATGATAAATGATTTTTGGATGAAGAAATAATTATATATTGAAGTCGAATATAGTAATAACAGAACATATAGGTGCTCTGTTTACAAAATTAGAATAAATGTTTTTTTATTTGATACATAACAATAATCAATAATATTTATACATACTTCTTTTTGTAAAACTAAAGGCTAGCGCTCAATGCCATTAAGTTAAGAAAACGAATATTCAATATCCAACGTCAGAAAACCGAAGCTTCCTTTGTACTATTGGAAATTGGTTATTCCTTGTTCGATGTTCAAATAATGGCTTAATTTAATGACATTGCGCTAGCTCTGGGCCTCTTGCTCGAGCTTACTTCTTAACTTAAAAGTAAATACGGATCAGAGTTTTAGCGCTAGTGGGGGGATCGTTAAATTTCAGCCAACTAAGAAAAACGGATTAATATATTAGCTGTAAGTTCACAGACCAGATGGTTCTATTCAATAGACTTGTTACCCTTTAAAAAGCACTCATCTGAAAACATTTTTTTCTGCTATTTTTCCTGAAAAAATAATTCAATAGAAGGACTATTCAATGATTTTTTTAGAAAAATTATCGTAAGTTCAAACTGAGTTCAGAGATACCAAAAATCACTAAGTTTTCTAATGAAAAAAGCAAAATTTAGCATTTTTTCAAACCCAAAAAGATAATAATTCTCAATAATTGAATTTATTTGATTATAAAAAATAACATATTTAGAAAATCTCTGAACTCAGTTTGAACTTACAAATTATCAAAAAAATCTGAATTTCAGTTAAGCACTTTTCAAAGGGTAATAAGTCTAATTAAAAAAGGGTGCGTTTAAATATAAATCTATGCTAATTAAAGTGAAGGAAAAAATAATATTTATATCGATTTGTATATCAATGTTATCATGTAATTCCATAAAATTTATATCTCTTGCTAAGACCTTGGATAAAAAAGAAGTTGAAAAAGATGTGAGGTATTTAAAAAGTAAATTACTTGAAAAACATTATAATCTGAACTGGGAAAATAGAGAGGCTGAAATAATCTCACGGCTTGATTCATTGGTAATTGATAATAGTGATTCGGAATTAACTATCGAAAGGTTTAGTGAAAATCTAAAAGAGATAATTCAGACAATAGATGATGGGCATACCAATGTATTTGGATTTAATATTGATAATAAAAGGATAACTAAAAACGTGGCTCAAAATTTTTCATGTATTACTGTTGACACATCAACGGTATTAATAAGGGTACCTAATTTTACTGATGAAAAGAACTTAAAAAGAAACCTGAAAACTTTAAAATTATTATTAGGAAATGGGGATTGCAAACGGATTATTGTTGACCTCCGAACGAATAAAGGAGGTGACGTTCTGAATGTTGCTTGTTTTCTAAATAAGATTTTAGAAGATGATACAAGTTTGTGTCTATCTCAAAAAGTTAAGGCGAAAAAAGGATTACTTGGAGTTGGGAAAAATTTAACTCTTAGGTCAAAAGGATTAATAAGATCAGGTGATTTTTTTGAAAAAAAATGTCAGAAAATAAAAGGTGAAAACATTTATAATATATCTAAAAAGTATGTTTTAATTGATTCAGGAATTATTTCTGGAAGTATGTTAGCGACCTATCATCTTCGTAAAGCTGGTTATATAGTAGTCGGTGAAAATCCAAACTCATTATTCAATACATTTGGAAATGCAGAATTTATAAATCTGCCAAGCAGTAATTTATATGTTTCAATTAGTACCGCGAGAGCTATTGTTGATCAAAATTATAAAAAGCGAGATGATGATAAATTAACTTGTGATCTTGTTTTAAAAGAACAATCCTTAGGAGGAATCATAAAAGCTATAAAACTATATGAAAAGTAAAACTGATTTTTACTGCTGGGCGATATAATCGTAATACCTACTAGCGCCCAATGCCATCAAGTTAAGGATTTAGAAGCAAGTGGCAGATGGTAAGGTTGGTTCGCATTCCTTAGCGATTAAGGGCGGTTTTTTTATAAGAATTTCTTTTCGCTTTTTTTAAGCATTAATGCTACATTCTATTTTCTCAAATATAACAACGCATTTACATTTCTAAAAAAGTGGAATTGCTTAGACTTGAGGGATGGAACTTTTGGCGTATATTTTATTATTATTATTTGATGAGATAAATGGCGAGCGTTTTTTTGACAGACTGACATTCGCATCAATTAAGAGAAATGATTCGTAAAATAAGAGACATTATTATTGAATACAATAAAGAAAAACTATGGCCTTTAAAAAAAATAAAAACGAGTGGAAACTTCGCTCGATATATTTAGCTTTGTAATTCAAAATACTAAATCACAACTAATGTATATAAAAAGAAAGTTCCCCTTATTGGGTATGATAAAATGGACTAGAAGAGATATTTATAAATTTATAATTATTGGTGTCATTCCTGTTTTTATGTATAAAGGATTAGGATTTTACTGGCTTCATTTACCCTGGTTACCAATTGGTGTTGTAGGAACAGCGGTTGCCTTTATAGTAAGTTTTAAAAATAATGCTTCTTACGATAGATTGTGGGAGGCAAGAAAAATTTATGGAGGTATTGTAAATGGTTCTCGATCGTTTACTTTAATGTTGAACGATTTTATTTCTAATGCATATGCGAAAAACCCTTTAACGGAAGGAGAATTATTTAAAATTAGAAAAGAGATGGTAATGAGGCATGTTGCTTGGATGACTAGCCTTAGACATACACTTCGGCAACACAAACCTTGGGAAGTAAGTAAAGTACATAAATCTGATCAAGAATGGATGTCAAAACAAGAAGTACGAGAATGGAAGTATTCGTTAGAGGAGGAACTTGATGGGTATGTTTCTGAAACTGAAATGAAGGAGATTTTAAGCAAAAAAAATAAACAAGGCGCTTGTTTGAATTTGCAATCTCGTCATTTAAAAAAGTTGCTGGATGATGGTTTGATTGAAGATTTTCGACATATGGAAATGCAAAGTATGCTAACAGAGTTTTTTACTTTGCAAGGTAAGGTGGAGCGAATTAAAAACTTTCCATATCCTCGACAATTTGCAACTTTAAATTATCTTTTTGTGTGGATATTTATCATACTATTGCCACTAGGCATGATGCATGAATTTGAGAAAATAGGGATGTCGGTCGTGATTGACATTCAGGAACATATGAAGATACATTCGAGTCCTATACATGCAGTAGTAGAATTTATTGGTAATTATTTTATTTGGTTTACGATACCTTTTACAGTTATTGTTTCATGGATTTTTCATACTATGGAGCGTATCGGCGAAACCACCGAAAATCCGTTTGAAGGAAATGGTAATGATATTCCAATTACCACCATGTCCAGAGGTATAGAAATTGACATTCGACAAATGATTAATGATAATCCGGAAAGCATCCCTTCACCAATAGAGTCGCAATTGGATATTCAATTATAATCGCTTGGTGTCTATATGCCACAAAAGAAAGCCCACCAAAAATTGGTGGGCTTTTTTTATAAGTGACTAGGGTAGACCGCCCGAATATTCGGTCTGAGGGTTCGAACTTCCAATTTTGACTCTCCCAATTGTTGTAGAATTCTTTCAATAATTTTACCTTCAATAAATCTGACTTCCTCGAAATGTGCCAATCAAGCGTCATGTATTCGGAAATGTGTTCAGTCAGTCAAATGATGCATTCATCCTTCTAGGGGAGTCATTTACTCAGTTATTTTTTTTACTATTTTATAGTTATTTTTATTCGAGGCTGCTTATCAAATGATAATACTAGGTATGTTGGAGTTGATGAAACTATTGATCAAGTATTTGTTTATGATGTCAACTCTGAATTATTAGTAGCTACTGTTGATGTTGGTTTTACACCAATTGACTGCATATGGTCTAATGATGATAGCAAAATATACGTTTCTAATTCTGGAGATAATGATATTGCTATTCTAAATTCAAATAATCAGCCTGATATTTATTCAAACACATTTAATGATATTCAGTTATCAGGGATAGCTCCTATTGGAATTGACATTACTCAAAATGGATAATTCTTATATCTTCCAATGACAGGATCAAACCTTGTTTCAGTAGTTAATACAAATACTAAAATTGAAGAAACTACTGTTTTAGTTGGTTCTGTCCCAACTAATATTGCGGTGTTTATCAAACCTGTTAAATTAAATTCAGTCAATCAAAATCCGAAATTGAAAGAAATTAGTCTAGTTGTTTTTCCTAATCCTTCTTCTGGAATAGTAACATTAAAATTAGATGGAGTATTAACAAGTAATTATTCTATTAGCATTTTTGATTTACAAGGAAGACATATAAAAATAATAAATAACTCAGATGGCATGTCAATTGAACTGCCTGAAGGTGAATATTTTGCAAAAATAAATAATATAAAAAATGAAGTAGTAAGTAATTTTTTTTATTACTAAAATGAAGTAACATCGTCTAATATAAAAGGCTGATGGTCGTGGCAACGCCCTATACGGGCACGCCAGACGATCAGCCTCAGACGGATGTATTGAACGAAGCGGAGTCGATTTATATAAGGATGGAGTTTCGATCAAGACAAGCAGGACGTTCTAAGGAAAATAAGTGTTCTTTTTTATCATTAGATTGCGGTAAGTTCTTGGTCACAATTAAACACAAGTTATTTTGAGGTTATTTTTTTATCAGCCGAGGCAAAAAACGTAGGCAACCGTTACGTTGACGAGGATTTTTAACGAAGGAAGATGAAAAAAGAGGCCAAAATAAATGTGATTTAATTGTGACCAAGAACTTAACTTACAAAAAAGAAGATATTTTTAAAGTATTGATTTTACACTAATGTCAAGGTATTTAATTTTTTTTGAGTAAAAAAATAATTGGTTCTAATGATTTCAGTTAGTTCTATGCGAACACGTGGAATGAAATCATTTAGGGCTAAAAAAATAGTTTTCTTCAAAAAAATAAATTGACTATTATTTTCAAAGCATTACCGAAAAAACCTATTTTTACAAAAAAATAAACAAGACCATGGCAGAAGATTTTTTCAAAAAAACTGGACAATTTTTAAAAAAGGGAACTCAATATCTTTCGGATAAATTTAATCTTGAAATCCACGACTTGATTAATGCCGTCAATAAAAATGATACTGAGATGGTTGCTCGATGCATCTATGCAGAGATCGATCCTAATCTGCCAGATGGCATTCAACGTCGAGCTTTGCCGATCGCAATTGACAATAATAATACAGACATTATCGAAATCCTTTTGGAAGGAAAAGCTGATCCAAATCTCGTTGGCAAGGATGGTGAGTCTGCTATCTTCAAAGCAGTCTCTTGGAAAAATGCAGCATATGTTCAATTATTAATGGAGGCTGGTGCGAACATTTATAAAAAAGAACCTAGCGGAAATAGTCCAATTGACGAGGCGAAAAGAAAAGGTTTTGCGGAATTACTCAATCAAATGGAAGGCTTCAAGGAAGGCAAGCGATTGGAAAAGGTAGCAGTTGATAAAGCTACTCATGAAGAGATCAAAGCAAAAACAGAAGATGCTAAAAAACTACGGGAACAAAAAGAAGCTTTCGAAACCAAACAAAAAGAATTAAAAGAAAAAGCTACTGCCGATGCTGCAATTGCTCGCCTAGAAAAAACTTATGATGTTGAAAATAAAGGAGCAGCCAATGCACTCATCGCAGCGATCCAAAATGGAGATCAAGCAGCGGTAGATATGTTTTTGGAAAAAATAGAAAACTTCGATGAGGTTGATGTCGAATTTAAAACGACTTCTCTTTTGTCTGCTATTTTTTATAAAAATACAAAAGCAGTAGTTGCCTTGGTGGAAAAAGGAGCGAATGTTGGGCGAGTGATTTTGGAACAACATCACTCGCCGATTACGCTTGCCGTAAGTATGGGTGCGCACAAGTTGGTGAAATTTATTTTGGATAAAAACCCGGGGGAAGAGGCTCATTTATTGAATGACAAAAATCAATTATTGAGTCCAACTTTTTTAGCATACAAAGATCCAAAAATGTTGCATTTACTTTTGACTGCTGGGGCAGATCCATATTTTGGAGGGAAGGATGGAACTTCGCCAATTGTCAAAGCGATTGAAAAAAGTTCGGTTGGAATACTTCCTGTTTTGGCCATTCACAATGTTGATTTGAATTATATAACTGAGGGGAAAATGC
>Ga0209712_10000852_pt1 | contig 26309 bp, 19 predicted proteins | sample ArcOceMetagenome_FD_187443 | JGI IMG/M metagenome (GOLD analysis project Ga0209712, IMG submission 187443) | Marine eukaryotic phytoplankton communities from Arctic Ocean - Arctic Ocean - Greenland ARC118M Metagenome (SPAdes) (version 2) | ecosystem: Environmental > Aquatic > Marine > Oceanic...
GTCGTCAGTCCTCAGATTTTCAAAAGTCAGCAGAATCAGGGATCATGCTGTTGTTTTGGCAATTCTGGATGGATTGTCCCAGGTTTAAAAGCAGAAGCAGCTCCATTATCATTCTGTACAGCCCAGTTGGTTACAAAGTATCAGTATTTGGGTGGATTCTGAACAATTACAAAAATCACATGAGGTTGTTTTGGTTGCTTATGATGCTCCATTTTCAACATCCTCCCGCAATGATGATGCAGAATTGATTATGACAATAGTTTTGGCTATCTGTGACTTCGGAAGTGAGTATTTTTTGATTGCTTCACATTCACGGTTATACTCTATGATTCCAAATCCCTAACTCCCTTATTCTCTTCAATATCCAGCCTCAGTCTTATTTTCAGGTTCGGGAGATGTAGATATCCCTTATTTTTGAAGGGAATGTTGAACTTCCATTTAATAATACCAGTAGTCTAACTGGAGTCTGGGGCATGGTTACAACCTGTTAGGTTATGAGTCACATCACATCACTGAACGCAGTTGAAGTCATAAGAGAAACAGCAATAGGAATGCAAAAGATAGAATCATGCAACGCTCACTGTACGCGTGAAAATGATTTAGAAATATTATCAAATATGAACGGTCTGCGAAGACCGTTATAATGTAAGTCATTGAACAGTATTTGAGTCCACGAAATGAACGATGAACAGAGACTACAAATGGATTGATCAATGATACGTAATAAGTAGCAATAACATATATTCTTCACATCAGATAACACGTATAGACTCACCTTTATACGTTTCAGATGATGGAACTGTTGTCAATTTTGGAGTTTATCATTATCTCTGCTGTGAAAGGAAGGATATACCGAGGGATTTGGAACCTTTGAGGTAGCGCACGGCGTGTCTGGCATGGGCAACGTGTCCGTATGTGGTACGTGATGAGTATTGTGCTAGCATGTTTGTAATAGTTGAGATGTCTGGTTGTGTTGAGACTGATAACCAGTTTAAGGAGCCAACAATGGATTGGTATTTCTTGGTGACTAAGTCTTGTTCTCTGTCGGAGTACTTCTGGTCTCTGATCTTGTTGACTGGGAGGCCTGACTTATATGGAGATTTCGGTGTTTTGACTAAGTTATCGTGAAGGTTCTTGTCCATCACTACTAGATTGTCGACAAATGATTCTTCATCAAGCCAGATGGACATGTGGCCATCAGTGTGTTGTCTGTAGGTATGACAGATTCCGAGGAAGTAGTCAACTTCAGGGGTGAAAGATACTTTGAGTTGGTTGCCTGATTCTTTGTTCCACAGATGCGTCTTGACTGAAATAAATAAAATTGTCTACGTACAGACCCAAGTAAACTGTTTTTTTTCCTTTGATGAGGTGGCTGACGAATATGCATGGGGCGTTAGAACATTGTGTGAGACCCATGTTGAGGAGAGTAGATCAGCATTTTTCATACCAATGGCGAGGGCTGCTTCTTAATCCGTACAGTGTTTTCAGAAGTTTGAGGTACAAGTTCTTGGGTGTCAGGTGGTATCCATGCAAAGGTTTGATGATAGGTTTCTCCTTCTGGAAGGTAGCTTTGACAGAAAGTCTGGCTGGCGTCTCCGGTTTTAGGAATGCATTGTTTGCGGACGGCCATGGCTCACAGTGTGTGTACTTCCAGTTGTACAAGCACTGGTGCAAAACAATCTTGTTTCGACCAGTTATGTGGATCTAGGTTGCCCAGGACTACGATTTGGTATTTGCAGCGTTGAGGGTTACCATCTCCATCATAATTAATAGGTGAACTTGCCATGGAGGGAAGTGCTGTGCCGGCAATGGGTTTTAAGGATTTGCATTCATCTTCTGTGATGGTTTCCCAAGTTCCGAGAGCCTGAAGGCCATCCCATTCTTCTTTGTATGCAGTGTCCCACTTGTCTTTATCTAGTGGTGGTAGTTTGGAATGTTGGGATAGAGAAGATGGAGCAGCTAAGATGCTGAGTCCGTTGGCAGAAATATGGTGAGCAATTATATTTGAGGCTGTTCATATTTGTCAAACGACAGAGGCAAGGTGTAGGATTTTTCATCCTTGAAATAGTTTTGAAATAGTTTCTTGTGGTGAAGCAATGAATGAATGTTTTCCACAAAGTTTGGTAAGGTAATGGCGTCGCCTGTCATTGAACAAATTCGCATTCTCCTGGTATTGTGGTGGGATTACAGAGATATCCCTGTCGGGGAGAGTGTTGATTGGGAGGAACCATGGTGATTTTAGTGCCATGCTGTACCCAGTGGGATTGCGGTGATGGGTCTTCGTCTGGATCTGGCATTGGTGCCGTAGTTACAAAGGATGTCATGGCTTCAATGATGGTGGAGTCGTCAAGCTGAATGACATATGAATCTTCTTCTTCGTTGATTGGATAGGAGACAACCGTACCGAGTTGTTCTTCTTGGTCTGGAAGTTTTACCGTAACACATGAGTTAGTGTTGTGGGAGGTTGGCCGGTGGATGGAGGTCTCAAGGTCAGCACGATTATTCCAAGCAAAGCTGCCATCAAAATTAAGGCAAAATTGTGGTCCAGCTGGTAAGAAGGTGTCCAGGCAAAAGGTGATGTTGGTTCATGTCTGTTTGGATGCCGGATGGTAGAATAGAAGGCCATCATACTTGTCGCAGCGGCAAACCAGAATGGTTTTGGTGCTCTGGCCTTTCCACGTATTTAGTGTTTCCGTCCTGTTTCCTTTTCGATTTTGATGTGAGCGACGGAAAACATAGGGATTATTGTACGAGGGTCCGGTTGTCTTTCGTAGGCAACTTCAAAAGGTGTTTTGGGATTTGCTTGTCAAGATGGAAACAGGGGAAGATAGAATTACTAACTTCTGCTGCCACCAAAATTCTGACGGAAGATGTGAAGATTTTGAGCAGTTACGAGTCATGGAAACGATTGTTTGCCAATGGCGTTCTACGAGTCCATTTTGGTCTTGGCGGTGAGGTGGCGCAGCGAAATTTTTGACCTGGTGCTGTGATAGCATCTTTTTAAGTTCGCCGCCAATGATCTTATCGTCGTCGACGCATCCTTCGAAATCGGTCATGAATTGATGGAATGCATTGTGGATGGATTTTTTTTAAATCTTCCAAGCCGTATGTATATCTTCATGAATCTTGTGCATTTGTCTACAAACAGCAAGGTATAACGGTTGCCACCAATGGATTTTGATGGTCCGAATCCAATGCCATAGTGCCAGATTTGTCCAAATTTGGCAGGGATGGAAGATGGTGTAGTGTTTCTGTCAACTTTTCACATGGTAGCTGTTTCTCCTGGATCTACGATGGGGTTCCGGTCAAGATTTTGAATGTGAAGTAGATCTAACTGAACTAGTTCTGGAAGATATTTCATAACACAATCAAGAGAGAGAAATCCTATGGATTGCAGTAATTGGTCCTTTATCAGTTTGAGAACGTTTGGAAGTGTAGAGCTAGGTCTATCCATGCTCACAGGTTTGGGAGGAGACTCAGTGGGAGTGGCTATGGTGTAGCTAGCCTCTGCTAGTGGCTCCGAAGTGTCACTTGTATCTCTGGTAACTGGGGAGGATGACTGTTTTGTGGTAGAATTGGATTTTGATTTGTCTGGAGGTAGGTTGGTAGGATGGCTGGATGATGTTGGTATTGTTGCTAGGTCAATGGTTGATGGCTGGTTTAAGTGGTCTGGGATGGGAATTCGGATGCGGCGTGCTTTTGGTCTGCGTTTCCCTCTTGAATATCTAAATGGAGGAATTCGCCATTGCCGAGATTGATCAGTTAGCTCTTCTTCATTTGTGATTTCCGGGACGAATGAAGGGTATGTCAGGTAAGCTTTATTGTCTGAGGTAACAAAGCTACATCCTTTGTATTGGATATGCTGGGACACTGAGATGAGGGGTGTATGGATTCCAGGAGCATAAGGGCTGCCTGTTGGACTCTTTGCCCGTTCAGGAAGACATCTTGGATGCCCCATCCCTCAATCTTGACTGTGGTTTTGTCATCTCCGAGTTTGATGTAAGATTGGTCGGATTCTAAGGGACAAAGTGAAATAAAATGGGCTGTGTTCCCACGAATATTCCATTTTGACCCGCTGTCAACCACTGCTGTGGTCCCTGTGAGTGATGTTGACGCTGGTGTGACAAGTCGCGCAATGGCCCAGCATTTTGTGTGCTGGTAAATGTAATTTTCCTTGTAGATTGTTGTGATTGGGAGAGGGGTATTACATGCCATGTGTAGTAACGTGGGAGCGCTTCGTTTTGCTGTGATGATTGGATATGGGAGAGATGGAGTGTCTCGGTGCTCCCTAATTCTTCTGATGGAAGGACGAATTGGTGGAGCTGGGGAAATGGATGTTGGGACTGGTATATTACTGGATTTGATTGGGGTTGTAATAGGGTTTGAATAAGCGGAAGTGGTGTTGTTAGTATTGTTATTACTACTACTACTATCAGCACCGCTCGCGGCCCTCGGAACCTCATTATTCCCATTTCTATTTCCTCTGCTGAAATCATTGTGTGTCACATTGCACTCTCTGCATGCTGCAGTGAAATTCTCGAGGACTCCAAGAGTCGTCACTACCTTTTTCATGGTGTAGCATTGTAACAATGAATGTGTAGCATTAGAATGGAATGGGCACAAGTTTGCATTTGCAGTGATGAGTTGCGCTACTGTTGTGGAGTTTCTGTGACTGCATTTACAAAGGCTTCTCTGATGTGACGAAGATGGCGCTCGTCGGGTTGCCTGTCGCCGTCTCTTCTGTTGTATCTGTCTCCACCACGGCCTCTTCCACCATTGCCTCTGCCGCTGCCGTTGCCGCGTCCTCCTCCTCTATCTTTGGGTGTAAGTTGAGGTGCAGGTGCAGGTGTAGGTGCTGGTGTTGGTGTAGGGGTTGGTGAAGGGTTGAATGCAGTGTCCAAATATTATGCTGCTCAATGAGCTTCCGGAGCTCCATGTGGGTTCGCTCCAGACCAAACTCATACCATTCTGATGCTTCGCCTTTGTTTATTTGAAGAAGGATTGGCTTGGTGACAAGTTCTTGGGTTGCCTTGAGATAGTGGATAGCACGTTGAACCTGAGGCGTGATGGGATTGTGTGCTTGCTGTTGTAGTTTCTTGTATCTAAGGAAGAATTGTTCAATGGTTTCACTGGGCTTGCAGGTTACACGGAAGAATTAGGCTTGTTTCTCAACGGTGGAATAATGCTCTAGGTTTTCTCTTCCGTACATCCTTTTTAGGGCTTGCAGGAGAGCAAATCCGTCGTTCGGAGTATCATCGGCGTCGATAAGGTTGTTCGGAGTTACTCCTGGAGGTACGGCCTTAAGGGAAGTATATTCAATATAGACGAATGGTTTGATGTGGAATCTCAGTAGGGGTGAGTTCAAGTATGTTTCTGGCATTAATGGTGACTGTGAAGGTCATCTGATGATAAAGGTAGAGTTACTGTAGACAATCCTGGTGCCATTCCTTGAATTGCACCGGGTGTCCTGTTACTTGGAAATCTCAATTGCAGACTGAGATAACTGAGTGAATACAATGGCCTATTGTATGCTAAATGTGAGGCAATACCCATAATGGAATTGCTGAACGAAATGAAGAGCTACGGTTTTCCTATCACCTACGCGAAACCAAGAGTATTTTATTAAGTATTTGAGGACAACTCCGGAGCCCTAGAGAGCGATATACTCACAACTATCGCCCTAGGACAAAGCATCTCAATGTGAAGCTACATCACTTTAGAGACTATGTCACTAGAGGTGAGAACCTTCACAATGACTCAGAATTAGCCGACTTTCTAACAAAGCATTTTCCCTTGATGACCGGGGAGGATACTAGGCCAACGACAATTTGTATCAACAAGAGTTTCAAGTGCCTGCAATGTATAATGGTATCATTTATGTTCCGGACTACTTTGAATATGTTCCATCGTCAGTGTCTGGCAAGACACCGGTAGTAGAGGAAGAATAAGCCAAAGAAAAATCCACGTACACGTATATTGAATACAGGGGTGATCCTGGTGATGGGGAATATTTGAAAGACAGCTTTCAGTAGTGAAAGCGGCAAAGAAAAACGCTGCTAACAAGAAACTTTTTAGTTTAAAACTGAAAAATATGTATCAAGAGGTTTCGAGTATTATGTCATCCGTAGGCTCGCAGGTACCTGGTAGTTTAGTTGATGATCGCCATGATTAGAAGGAATAAGTGTATAATTGAGATTTATACAATTTGATTTTTTAGGATTCATTTGTCTTCCGAACACTCCCAGCCTCGCCTCCCTTTGGTTTCGAAGCTCCAGGTCCAGTTGGAATGATTTCTCCTTCAATTTTCAGGACTTTCCTAAAATAATCGACAGCCATCTTAAGACCGTCCTTTGTTTGTACCTTTGGCTCCCATCCAATCTCACGTTTTGCAACTTCGATAGCGGGTTTTCTCTGTGTAGGATCATCCTGACTCTTTTCCAAAAACAAGATTTCACTCTGACTCTCGGTGATGTCTTTGATATGCTCAGCAAAACTCTTTACAGTGAATTCCTCGGGGTTGCCTAAATTCACAGGCATATCATAGCCCCCATTCATCAAGGCGTGTAGACCATCTACTAAATCACTTACATACTGGAATGACCTGGTTTGTGAGCCATCTCCGTAAATTGTTAGAGGCTTGTTCTGAAGGGCCTGGATGATGAAGTTGCTCACCACGCGACCATCATTTGGATGCATCCTAGGACCAAAAGTATTAAAAATTCTCGCCACACGAACCTCTATATCGTTTTGGTTTCTATAACTATACATCATAGTCTCTGCCACTCTCTTTCCTTCATCATAACAAGATCTTGGCCCTACGGTGTTGACGTTTCCCCAGTATGATTCCTTTTGCGGATGCTCTTTCGGGTCACCATAGATTTCGGACGTAGATGTAAGAAGCATACGGGCTTTCACACGTTTTGCAAGTCCAAGCATGTTGATTGTTCCCATTGTGGAAGTTTTTATTGTTTTCACTGGGTTATATTGGTAGTGAGGTGGGCTTGCGGGGCATGCAAGGTGGTAGATTTGATCTACTTCTAGCATAATGGGCTCGGTGATGTCGTGGACAATAAGGCTAAGATTGAAGGATTCAAATGATGAAAGTTAGTTTCATGTGTTCGTTCACATCCCAATAGTACTGCATCTTGTGTCCGTTTAATATTATGTCAAAGAATGGAACTCACCTGAACTTTGGGTGCTGTAACCAATGCTCAATATTCTTCTTTTGCCCTGTGAAAAAATTATCAAGAACGATAACCTCGTGCCCTTCCTGCATCAGTTTATCAACCAGGTGGCTTCCAACAAATCCTGCACCTCCGGTCACCATAATTTTCATCCTCTGGCCATCTGGTAACGACGGTGTCTTCATAACAAATGGCGTCGTGGTTGTTGGTACGGACTGAGAGGAGAAAATTTCGCGCTGTTCGAGAACCACTTTATTAGACTGCATCTTTTGCTTAAGGTCGCTAATGTCTTTCATTTGGTCTTTCTCAAACCTTGAATAATCTTCAGCGTTGCCTGCCGCGGTGTTTCCTGCAGGATGATTGCCTCCGTCGAGAATATTGGTGTTGACATTGGCTCGACCATCGCGATTTGGCTCAAATGGTTCTCGTTCTTTCGCATTGCTGTTTCCCCCTGTTTCTTCATCTGGGATATTTTCATGATGATTCGGTTCTACCGGTACGGGTTCTGCCACATCTTCTGATGATGCCTTGTGTTCGTTTGCACTCTTGTTGGAATCTACGTGATTATTCTTAACAGACCCCCCTCTGGTATTTGGAGATTGTGCCCTTGGCCCCTTATGCGTAATGGACTCGGCGGTTGTGCTCTTGTACAAGTTCGTACTGTCGGATTCTATATTTTGATCCTTTACAGCTTTTGTAAAGGTGCTCGAATTTTGTTTCCAATCCACATGTTCTGGGGTGACGCTTTCATCTAGAGCCGAGCTTACAATAAACGGTATGAAAACGTATCCAATGAGGATTCCACCAAGCAGCATTGTGAAGCAGCGTTTACTGAGGCATTGCTTTAGGAATGAACGACGAAGGCTCTGGCCTCTTCGACGATTCAAACTGTATTGTGGAGCTCTTTTAGGTAGTCGCATTCGAGTCATTGGTGTAAGCACCTGTTATAACTCGTTCCAAGGGGGGAGTGCTTGTATGATGCCGTTCTGTTGTACGAGAGAGTACTTGTAGCTTGTGTGTGAACTGTTTGATGATTGATGATGTAAAGAACGGCAGCAGAACGGCAACTGGGAAAACAGGTGTGTATTACTCGTAACCGTTATAAAATAAACAAATGAAAAGCTTCTTTTTCGATCCTTCTTGAACGCATTTTTGCAACGGTCCCAAAATACCAGGCAGACACGGTGGGGAGCTGCTTCATGCTGTTGATGGTGTGCAGGATAAATTCAAAATAATACTACTCCACGTAAATAAAATAAAAACAGTTCACACACAGTAGTATGTACTTATTACAAGAAGCAGGTATTGCAACAACAGTACAAACAGTGCTTCTTCTCTTTCTTTGATCCTAGTTTCGCCCGGGTGATGATCTAATTGCACTTGTGCATGCTAACATTTACTAAGTATTGATACATTGCCTATTGAAACTGCATTTCACATGCTTTTATCTTAAATGTTTCCATGGTGACAGCACTGCCGCTAAGTAGGGGCTGCTCCGCCAAAATTTGAGAATTTCTTGGTGGTGGTATCTGCGACGTACCGACTCGTGGCTCCCAAGATGTTGTTTTTAGTCTGTTTGGTCATGCTAGTACGTGCTTCAATCTTGACGCTTTGGCCTCATAGTGTCGCCGTCAGTGCGCCTATCAGCATGACGATGCCAATTGAGATTGTTGCTGTTGCCCCGAAGGACACAAAGAGCTGCCGCCGCAGCGACCAATTCGGCTTCGACCAGGCCCGCTGTAACATGGCAACAAAAGATTTCGGCTGAGAAGATGTCTAGCTGGCTAGGTTAATTAATCGGTTCTAATTGGTTGGTGTGATCTTTGTGACCCCTGCTGTAATGTTGGCGCTTGATGGTACGTAGTGCTGTTATGTAGGTAGTATTACGTAGTACCGTCCGTAGACAACTGAATATGATTGACGTGATAATTCTTAAATCAATGCAGAGTCAATGAGTAAATAGTACCTATGTACGGTAGCTTCGAGCTCAAACCTTCGAGCCTACATTCTACTGTACCTACAGCTAGCCTTTGCTTTTAGATCGAACTTCAAGAGCAGGGTTTGACTGGCTAGGTGCAGCACCTGTTATTCTTTATACTCAACCCCAATCTGAACTTCTTTAATTAGCCTTAACACCAGTGTTTCCATACTATTACTATAACCCAGCTTCTACGTATTAAAGTTTTTTACTTAGACAATTAGTGTTCTTAATCTATGCATGATGGTGACGATCAAATATGAGACCTCTCCAAGCCACTTGAGACGGATGAAGGGTCATCCGAGCGCAGAATTTGATCCAGTCCTAATTAGTCCCGTGTCTTCTGAATCCTAGTGCAGTAGTAAGGCGACGAGAGCCTCTACTCAAGTGTTGAAATATATTAATTCCTTTAGCGTTGACATATCCAGGATTGTTTCTATTAGCCTTGATGGAACTGGCAATATCATTCTCAACAGATTCGGGGATGTGCACAGCTTCTTCGGCCAAGGAAGTACTAATGGCAGAAATCTCCGTAGGTTTGCTGGTGACATCCTCGACAATCAAGATAGTGCTTACACGGGGGCTCTCCTCTGCCAAGACGGCACTGGTACCGGATACCTTATCCACAGCATCAAAGTGCGCCATAATAAGCTGGCGCGTGAGCTCCAAATCTTGATTGGTGGATGTTGCGGGTGCTCCCTCTCTTCCTAATTTGATAGAAATAGAAGGTTCAGAAGGAGAAGTCTTCACCAAGATCGGTTTTCTAGCTAGGGCGATTGATTGGGTAAAAGAAAAGGCTCCTGATACTAAAAGTGGGTTTGCAATTAGAAGAGCAATGAACAGCTGGGAGGTCATTGAAGATAACATGGTCCTTTGTTAGCACTTGTTGTAGAGAAGAGTTGAAACCGTTGTGACAAAAGAGTTGGTTTGAATGAAGAACTTTTGAATTGAATAATTGCAAAATTGAAAGTAAATAATATCGAAAAGATGCGTGACATGGGAAAGAATAGGCCAATTACTTCTGGCCGTCGTGTGGTGGGTCCATCTTTTGATATTTTTTTGTAACGCCAGGAACGAACTTCAATGTTGTTGGTTCGTCGGGCGTCGGTCGTCGGACATAGTTGTTCGGTGACAAAAGACAAAACAATCGACCCCTACCTTTTCGTACCATTTAAATTTTTAAACTTGGCGGAAGGATTTTAAAGGTATCAGGTGGAAATGCAAATGATACTGATTCTAGACGATGAGATTGTAGATTCGTTGATTCCAATTATTGATGTTCAATTCAAGTGTGCTGAGAGCTGGCTGAGAGCTGACTGCTGACGGCTGGTGGAGAAAAAATTGAAATGGATTTCGGATCGGTCATGGGGTCAGCTAAGACATTCAATATATGAATATATCAGGAATAAGGCATACTGGTAAGTAAGTGGCTTGTAAGCTGGAACGGAAATGATGGCAAATACAGAGTTCAGAAATCCTTTTGAGAAGGAGACAAGTGATTAGACTTTTCAGCAGTGCCTATTTTATCCGTGCATCTACACCATTTAAGTGGCGCTTCGAGCGCCTTTATAATTGATCCTTGTGTACGAGTTGCTTCCGTATTTGCCAGCATTTACTATGAGACCTGTGCCATTCGTCTTCGATAATAATTCCTCGTCGGGGTCGCCTTGGCAGCCATAGGGATCTTTGTTCCTCTGCTTGCGTCCTTTTTTACCCCATTTTTGCTGCGACTTGTGGGATTTGCCTCTTTTGCCACCGTTAGGTTTCTCCATCATATCGATCATTTCCAACATGTCCAAGTCGTCTTCCATCGCAGCCATATCTAAACTTCCTTTCCCTAATGAATCTTTATGTTTGAAATCGCCCTCTTCAGTCTCGACGAGACCAAGCTTTTCTCTCAACTTCAATTGACGACGGAAAGTTGTTGCAATCGTTTCCTTGTGGAATTTGGCTTCCCATTCTTTATTTTCCTCATCTCCAGTAGGAGGGGGTGTGTGACAATACAGAAGGTTTCCTGCCACGTAATCCCTTAGTACTACTCGTGATGCACGGTAGTAATCTGGGACTCCACTAGATGGTGCCAATAAACTCCGAGCGACGCAATAAGTTCCCAATAGCTCCTCGGCCGTTGGTGCTTTAAGTGCAACTGATCCTCCTTTTTGAGCAACATCCAATTTCGTTGGTCGCGGCAATTCAATGCCAAATTGTGCCTCTAAAATATTACGAGGAATTCTTCTGCAGATCAGTTCTATTGCAGGCCAAAAGTCTCTTGCTTGAGATAAGGGATAGACTCCTGCCAAAACGAGGTCGGCAGATGAAGAAACGAAACTAGGAAACACCAAACCCGGACAATCACACAGAGTGATATTAGGATAGTCTGGAACATTCAAGGTCTGAAAATGCTTTGTCTTCCCTGGCATAGCTGCAACACCGACGCGATTTGCTTTGTGATCATTCTTTGCGGCTGCGACTAGAACATTCAGAACGGATGACTTTCCAACGTTTGGAAACCCAACCATTCCAAATTCGACACGAGATTTTATTTCTGCATCAGTGTCATTTGATTTTTCATCGAGCGCACCGTGCATACCCGCAAACTCGCATAAAATATCTAAAAGTTCTTTACGAGCAAGTGGCTTTTCGATTCCAATCTTCTTTGGGTTCAGCAGTGTTGGATAACCGGTATCCGCTTGGAAGGGTTCTGATGATTGTTCAGTGCCGACTTCTTCTCTAAGTCCATCCAAAACTTCTTGCTCTGTCACGGCAGAAAAAAAGACATGTTCGAGCCCATCCAGACCCTTGAAATATTCATGCCACATTTGCCTTTGTGTCTTCGTTAAATAATCACACTTGTTCACTACTACAATCATGGACTTTCCAAGTTCATCTTCTACATATGTTCTCAAATCCATTGATAGATAAAACTGGGGATTTCTTCCATCAACAACCAAAGCAATCAAATTTGATCTCTCTACAACTCTCCATAGCTGACGCCAAACCTCGATATTTTTCTCAAAGGGGGTTACTGTTACCCTTGTTGCAGAAGATTCAGCAATCTCCTCCTCGAACGTAGCAATTCTCCTTCTCCAGTTCAAAAAAGATTCTTTCTCGTTCCTGTCAAGCTCTTCAGGAGTTGTGCTTTTATCCCATTTAGGTCTTCTCGGAACAGATAATTCCTTCCAATCAAATTTGGATGCTTGTTCAGCCGCAGCATTATAATCCGTCAAATCTACGCCATCTTCTCCACCCCTGACATTCGCATCCCATTGAACAGACCTCGTACTCTGTTTTCCGTGCACAACTTCCTGAGCGACAGAGTCGATAACAACAAATCTCTCGCGCTCACTTTCAAAATCCCGATCTGCAAGTTCTGCTCGTGCGAGGAAGTCTGTAAGGTCGTCCGTTTCAATAATAGATTTAATTTTGGTGGATGCAGCTTGGTTGGGGTCAATTTCTAGACCGATAGATTGTGCTCCAGATGCTGCCATTCCTTGTCCACGTGAACTACCATTTGTTTTTACTTTGAACTTTTTTGACTGTGATCTATGTGGAGGAGAAACAAATAGAGAGTGAGTTGAATGAATGAGGAGAAAGAATGAAGAGAAGAAGAAAAACTCTGCACATACTTTTGGAGAGCTTTTCCCATTCCGGCAGCCCTATCAGCCTTCTTTGGCTTCCCTTTGCGGGAGGTTCCCTGACTTCTAGGCATCTTTGTTTTTACAAGACGGTTTATTGATGGGATGAATACGCTGTACTGGTGGTATCCTGTTGTGGAGCTGAAAATTCTTTTCAAGAATTCTGTTGGTTCCTCCTCATGGTGCAGTTTCAAGTAAAAGTTTTTGTTTGGTTGGTTCTGACAGTTTCCACTCGGGTAGGGAGACCACCGAGGGTTCAAAAAAATCAAAATACAACGGCCGGCATACCCTACCCACCAGCAAGCAGTATGTACCTACACTGCACGGATGGTACGTACTACTATCTGTGTTGTAGTAGGGTACCAGGTACCAGGTACCCCAGGTATCGATACCTACCGTTGACTAGCTCCGTAGCGTCCTCGCTTGCTTGCTACTGCTACTGGTACGTACAACAAACAGTAGTAGTAGTAGCTACCCCGGTACTGTTACCACCGCGGTAGAGAGACCTGCCGCCACCATTAACATTTGCAACAAACCAGTACAACATAATTTCAATTCAAATAACTTGAAACTAGGAACAGCACATCTGTTCGTCAATGATTCCATTAACATTCTCTGATGTGGATGATGCTAAAGCGGAGGGAAATGCAGAGTTTCAAAAGGTGAGCGAGTCAAGGTGTGATAACATTCTTTTTGGATTTCATCACTCATTTTCATACCCATCCTTGAATCGTCTCACTAAAAAGGGAAACCTCGAGAAATCCATTGGCAAGTATCAAGATGCAATTCAGATTATCTCAAAGATTCAAGTATCTACCAATGATCAAAACAAAGCAGAAGCAACGCTTGTCGCAAACATCGCAATGTGTCGTCTAAAACAATGCGAACTCAAAACCAATGCGTCCACACTCCAGCCACTTTTTAATGTTATTGAGGATATCACATCTGCGATAAGTATATTGGACAAAGTCACTGCATCTGATACCAAAGCATTGAGATCAAAACTGCTCTATCGCCGATCAAAAGCTCGCCACACTCTTGCAATGAAACACACCATGCTTGAAGCACCGTCCATTGGAAACATGGAATTGATCCAATTGTGTACCAGTGCACAAGCAGATTTGCAGAGTCTTCTCTCTTTTGACTCGTCTAATAAGGCAGCTACAGTTTTAATGCAAAGGATGAAGGCGGACACAGTGAAAATGATGAAAGAAAGTGGGATCTCGACCTCGTCTTCGTCCCCAATGTGTAGTGCATTGAACAATCTACTAGATATTACAAATGGGAATTTGTCCAACAAAGTTTTGGATTTCGAAAAGATTCTCCAAAGCTTGAAATTTATACATGCGTCCATATTGGATGATGTCACGAATGCATCGCATGAATTGCTGAAAGACGAGATGCGCGGAGGGAAAATGTTGGTTAACATTGGTTTTGGAGAAGCGTGCATAGGAAAGGATGGCGGAGATGAATTACAAGTGCTAGCAACACAATGCCTATCATCCGCATGTGCATATCCTATATTTACTGCTTTATTGATCACGATCCTAGATACAATGTTCGGTGGAGATCTAGAATCCAAAATATTCGACATTGTGTCTTCTGAAACTTACAGTCCCAATTTTATTAATGGTGCCTTGTCACTTCAAATGCGCCTCATCGTGCACAAGCATGTGAAGGAAGACGATGAAAATTACAATTGGGATAGCCGCGAATTGGAAAAGGAGAGAGATATTCATGTGAATGAAGACCAAACTCGTATTTGTTCTGCAGCTTTGGAGTCCAAGCATGAAGAATGTAGATCAATGGGATTGAACCTACTGACAGCTTGGCTGGAAGAGAACCCATTGCACGTAATTAAGGCCAGTGCTGGGGATGATAATCGAATTGCGTATTCAAAAGTCAAAGAGCCATTGGAAGACCAAGTGCGACAAATGGTCCCTCGCGATCTAGCAGAATACAGAAAGAGCAGTGCACAAAGGAACTCATGTAGAAAAGAAAGGTCGCGAAAGAATGCAATCATATTTTGTAATTCTGGAGGGTTGAATACTCTTTTGTCCAGTGCAGCTAACTCGGATCAAGGGTTTTGGAGAAGGGAGTGTATTTTAAACACAGGGCGGTTGATGAATCATGTGAGAGATGACACTGCTCCGCGTGGTGATGACAACTTGTCTGTGGATGAATTGACAAAGAACATTTTGACAAAATTATTCGCAGAGAATGAACATCGACTAACCATTGAAGAGGTTGATGGTGGAGAACTTGATGCTGAGAGAGCTGGTGAGGATGTTGAGATCGTAAGATGTATGAAGCGATGTCTCTTTGCAACATCACTATTGCTCGCAAACGGAGAAATGGGAGCATGGGCATTGAAAGAAATATGGAATAACGCTAGAAGTGAATGGGAACACCTTGCCTTAAGTAATAATTATTCAGCAATGTCGGCTGCTTCTGAATTTGCATCAGCCGCTGCTGGAGAAAAAGAGACGCGTCCGTGGATATCATCGTGCGTGGATGCAACATCAGCTGATGGTCTTTGGAGAAAGTTGTTGGCTTGCGATGATCGAGAGGTTCGATCCGGAGCGGCCTCGGCTGTGGCAAAGCTTGGGCTTGCTGACAAAAGTGTGTCCTCTGATGGTGGGGAACTGATTGCTTTATTGGATGTTGCCGCTGGGCTACTAGAGGAAGATGAGAGTGCTTTTCCTAGTGTAAAAGATTCTAGCACAGGCGCTTATCGTGCTCCAATGGAACGGGGGGTGGAGCTGCTGAGCTATCTCTCGTCAAAAACGTTGGTTAAGGACGAGATTGCGCATGGATTTTCGGTGTCTACCAGTGCGGCGGGTGAGCCTTCGTCTATTCTTGAAAAGCTTGTAAAACTGTCAGACCCAAAATCCGAAATATCTCCAGCTATCAAATTTGCTCTTGCCAGTATTTTTGCATGCTTGGCCGTGACCATTGAAACATTGCGACGGGAAGCATTTGAAGGAAAAGAGATAACCCTAGAACAGTATGACGACCTTCAGGCCATGGGTAAACCTGATGAAGAGAGGAAAATGGAAGAATCTAAGAAAGATTCAGATACTGCCGATGCATTGGCCTCTAGAATAAAGGTCATGGCAAAGCATCATATTCCACAAGCCTTAGTAAATCTAAGTCATAATGCAACTGAAGGAACGTCAAAACAAGCTGTCACGGCTCTTTCAAGAATGGCATGTGAACAAGCCGTTCGAGGATCAATGATTCAACAAGGATGTTTGAGTGTTTGCATACAAATGTCCAAAACTGTAAGTACCAGGTATCTGTTTATTGTGTTTCGACTAAAACACCGTCTGTATCAACTAATCCTTACATCTTCCAAAATGAAATAGGGTGAACTATCCAGTAAACAAAAGAAGATTGTTCGCCTGTCCCAGCATACGATTGCTAAGATACTGGTTACGACGAACCCTTCTTTACTAAACACAACTCAATGTATGGGTTCTATCCAACCCCTGATTATGCTTGTGAGAGATGACGAATCTTCTGACCTTCAAAAATTTGAAGCTCTAATGTCGATAACGAATCTTGCGAGTTTCAATCAGAACACACAGCAACATATAATTGCTGAGAAGGGAATACCTGCTTTAAGTTATGCAATGTTTTCCAATCATGAAATGGTGCGAAGAGCAGCAACTGAAGCCATGAGCAATTTGATCCCTCATCCTAAAATGATTGAGCATCTCCGCGACCATGAAAAATTGAAGGTGTGGGTGGCATTTGCTTCGGATTTTGAACATAACTTTGAATGTGCAAGGGCAGCTTTGGGTTGTTTAGCAATGGTGACCCAGGATCAGCTTGTTGCTGATGCATTGCTGCAAATAGGGAACACAAAGCCCATGATTAAGGCAGTGCTTGAAAGCGGTAACTTGGAATTGATGCATCGTGTTTTGGTTGTTGTGATCAATATGGTGGAGCATGGGGGCAGATGTAAAGATATGGTTGTATCCTCAGGAACAGCAGCATTCTGCGAAGCTTATGTTAACACATATCAAAATGGACAGGAAAAGGCAAATCTAGAATTTTCAGAGGCTGACATTAAGTCCATGCTCGTTACTATCGATCTTGCAAAACAAGTTGTTTTAGCTTATAAAAAATAAGATTTTTTTGTGAAACACTTTCCAAAAGAAATCTCGCACTTTTGGAAGTGAGAAAGACCAAATTCTGTCCGCATATCATATGTACTTTCACCTCCACCAAGTCTTTGACTCCTTTTTCACTACCTGGTGTTGCGTGTATTGCGCAGCCCCAGGGTCTTCATCCTCAAATTCATCTGGTACGTTATTATTTCCAGTATACTCGGGTGAGGAAATGGTTATGCTGCCATCGGCAGTCCCAACAAACATAAATTGTTGGATGGAGTTCGATGGAGGAGTGAATGCTAAACTATGAATCGGGCCGTAATCGCTAAGGTCCAAAACATATCGGATTTCAAGGTTTCGGAGAGATCGTATGATTACATGACCGCTTTCTCCTCCAGTTACCAGAGAGTATCCTCCAGGGATCATTTCCATGGCGTTCAATTTTTCTCCGGCATCGACACATCCAAGTTTCACACCATTGATTGAATACATTTGCAATATTCCAGTTTCTAAGTGAGCCACAAATACCCCATCTTTGTGAATAGCAAGTTTTCGGACACCAATGACAGAGTCTCCATTTGGTGCAAGAATGTTGGATGGTGGAAAGAATTCTTTAACATGCAAGGATCTGATAAATTCTCCACGGCGAACGGTATGGATACAAATCAAGCCGTCCGCACTTCCACTGACAACCACATCGAGATCGATGTCAAACGCAACAGTCGAAACCGGGGAACCGTGGCCCCACAACACAAGGCAACACATGAGGATTTCATTCGCACTTTGGTCCTCTGCCGTTTTCACAAAACTATCGATAAGAGCTTCCCCTATTTCGGGGCATTCAATTGCCCACACCCGACAAGTAGCGTCTTCACCTCCGGTTATCAAAAGGGTGCCCTCTTCGTCCATCTGCATACAATTAATTGCGCCGAGGTGACCCCCTCTCTTACTACATTTCAATCTAAGCCCGTCAAGGGAGTGAGCTTTGAGTGAATGATCACAGTAGCCGCAACTGAGCAATGTTGCGTCGAGATAAGTCGCCGTTGCATCCTTCGGAGGATCTGATAAACTGCCTCTTCCTTTTTTCATGGCAAAACTCCAGCTGCCAATGCTAGGCGAATTGTGTACAGTTGCTGCTTTAACGGGTGATCCGGTGTGCACTCCCAATGCAAATCTTGAGGAGCTCATTTCACGCGATGCGATCGGCCGGATCTTATCCATACGTAAGTAGAATGGAGTTTTGCCATGTCTTGTTGGTGCCCATTTATAACTGCCAACACTGAGGTCGGCGTAAACAACAACAATATGGTCTAATAGCAACTGTATGCTTATTGCAGGGCCATGCGTGATTTTGTTACGACTTCCTCCAAATTGCTTTAAGGGAGTGTAGCACATGAGGCGTTTTGCTGACAGCGTCTCGCTGATAATTGGTTTCCAGCATTTTGCAGCTAGATGACGAGGAGGATGCGAAGAAGTGAGAAGTTGGCTTGGCGTTTGGCCAAAGTTCTGGATTTGAGACTCTGTGGCGTTCCTGTTAATTTCATCCGTGATTTTATCCAAGTCGACAGAACCTTCATATGATACGAAATGAAACACATTGTTTGCCTTCACAGACTCGACACCCCTCTGCTTGAAACCAAAAACCAAGTCAATCCAGTGGTGAAGATTGTTGGACACGTATTCAGACTCTAGAGCCAATCTATTTATTCTAACAAATTCATGCGGCGAATCGTCGGCCCATGGTGGAAGCTTTACATTGCTGACGGGAATTTTTGTCTGTGTCTCTCCCAATGGAAAGTCATTAGTGTTGAGAAAGATTTCAGGGCATGTGAAAAATTCAGGTATGAGCTCTTTTACGTCTGACGTAGAACTCAAGCAAGAGTGCCCTATGTCAGAAAGAAAATAGAGCGAATTTGTTAGTGTTGAAATAATATATGTTAAAAGCTCCGATTTGTCACACCTGAACACTTACAGCATCCAGCAACATCGTAGAAGAGTCGATCAGGACAATCAAAACGACCAGACTGCAATTCAATGGCCATGGTTGTGAACGGTTCTTGCCTCAGTAAAAAATGAAGAACAACTCCGGGCGAAGAATAGTGACTGCCGTACAAAAAGCGTTCTTCTTCTGGTAGGCCATCTAAGTCGTGATATCGCTCCAGCAGCTGTAGCAGACGCTCGGAGTTCAAAGCACCTACGGGCTTCGTCAGATCTCGAAAAGACTTGGGATCAGTCAGATCAAGTTCTTCACTTTTATAATCAGTAATAATCCATGGGAACACTGGATATTGGGATACATCATTGAAAGTTCTACCAGCCAGGAGATTGAGCTGCATAATATATTCAAAGTTTGATATCTTCCTTTCTTGCCAACGTTGAGTTAGCAGGGGAAATCTCCGTTTGAACACTTGTTTTGGATTCAGTGTCCTTGGTAGAGTAATTAGTGGCGTCTTACACTGACGCAATTTCTCCACGAACTTGTCTCTCACTTTGGTCCCCCCACAAAAGTTGATGAAAAGCTCATGTGTATCTGCGAAGAAAAGTTCAATTGCTTGAGTTCGCAACATGTAACGGCGTTCATAGACCTCGGTCAGCCTATTCAATTTCCAACGACCCTCCTCTAGAGTACTTGACGATGATTTAGAGCTGCTCATAGCTTCCTTCGTCATGACACTGATAGGTTCTTTGGTTGGTCTAAAGTACAGTGAATGGGTGGTCAAAACTAATTCTCCGACCAAAATTGTTTGGACAGTCACAATATGCACTGACTGTAGATAATATAAAAGTCGCTCTCCTTGCTGCCAAATATACTCCTTTGACCATAAATATGAACCATTTTCATGTTTGGTATCTAGAACAATATCATCAGCCTCGATGCGATCCCAATCTGTGATCATTTCTCCAGGCACTACCTCATCGTCGGATAGGGGTTCGATGCTAAAATCGTCTGAATCAGAAGTTGGTTCGATCGAAGAAAACTCATCATTCCCACTCATGCCTGCATCTAACTCGTCGACATCCTCTGGGCGAATGCGTTCTCTTTCTTTTACAATGCCCTCTTTCGCGACCTTGTATAATTTTGCCAGCTCTTCTTCTCGTTTGGCACGCAATCGCTCTTCTCTCTCCTTAAAAGCCTTTTCCCTTTCCAAACCTAGTGCAAGATCGTAACTGGCACTGGCATGATCATCAAAATTTCTATTCGGAATTAACAATATCCTTCGATGAAAACGATCAGGGTATTTCGCGAGCTTCCAGCGATAATTCTTCTCATTCGTCTGTATTTTTCTTAGCACAGAAAGATATCGCTGACTGGTTATGCTATTCTTGAGCATTTCGGATCGAATCAAACTTTTGACGCTGCTCCGGTACTGTGCTGCAAGATTATTAATTGATAAATTACCATTGTATTCCAAGTCTCTCACCGCAGTAGTATCGGTCCAAGTCTTTTGACTTTCAAGGTATTTGATAAATGGGATATCAAGCGCTCGGTGGTACTCATCAGTAATATCTTTATACTCTGCGGCGAGACCTTTCATGATCTTCATTGCCCTGTCGTCTTTGTCTTCCCCAATGCGAAGGTAATTTGAATTCAATTGCTCTGGTATAACAATACTTTCGTCCCCTCCCTTCTCAGCCTGTATGTAATCGTTGTCATGAAATTGCCTAACCCAGTCGGTGGACAGGAACGCTTTGAGACCCTTTTTCCGTACATGTTGAGAAATGTCTAAGTCACCTTGAGAGTGTGCCCATTCGTCCTTTGTCGCTATTGCTAATTCCAGTGCTTTATATGCCTTGTGAGAGATAGAATCCAGAAGAACGTTATTGATGCCTTTGTATATGTCTAGTACAATGTCACCAAGAATTTCAACGACGCGGTAAAGTCTGCGAAGGTGTTTAGATTGTTCCGCAGAAGAGAAATACTTTTCCGGCGACATCTCTAGTTCTGTCAAGACTGAAGAGCACTTTGATAATGAGCGATGACACTGCAAAATAGTGCATACAAAAAGCCTGTCAATTTGCTCAGGCTCTTCCAGCAGCGATTCGGCATTCGACCGCGCATGGGTCAAATCAAGGCACCAATGCAGAAAGCATCGCAGCATTGAAGAAGATTTGAGAAATTTTTGACCACTTGGCTCGAGATTGCTGAGGAGTACCAATGAAAATCTCACCAATGAAGCAACTAAAGGTCCCTGCGAGTTTCCTAGCCGAGGCTCTACAGAACGGACTAGAGCCAACAAGTTTTGCTGAGAAACATCATTTGTCTCCACATTTTCAGGGAAGATAAAGGGGTCTAAAAGTTCCAAAATCTGGCTTGATAAAGTAGTGCAGATCCGCCTGTAATGCTGCTTTGACTGAATTGTTTGCTCTCCATTACTACCTTGTCTATTGAGGACTGCACGGGTTTCGGCCATGACATCGGAAGCAAGGACTCCGCTTGAATTACGGTCGCTTAGTCTTATGCCATAGACACCGCCCGAATTGTCATCCAAAATTGAAGAGAGATTATTGCCGTAATCGAAGAGATCCACCAGCCCATAACCATTGCTATTGACAACTGCCATAACAATAGCGCTGAGATGTCTTAGCTTTTTCCAGTGTTTGGCAGCCTGAGGCACATCCATTTTAAAGAAAGATCTAGCACTTTCTTGAAGTGCATAATGGTCAGACGGGATATTATCAGGTGATGTAACTGGTAATCTCATCGTACCGTGCGTGATCAGGTCGCTAAGAACATGACTCAAGAGTATACTGAAAACAGATGCGCCATTTACACAAACTCTCTGGAGCGAAGAGGCTAGTTCCAGTGTCAGTATGCTTTCGTTGTCATCGCGTAAAGAGTGCCCAAGAAGCGTTGCATATAGCTGGAATGATAGATCGAATCTAGCAAGAATGCTACTATCGTCCTTAAATGCAGTGTTGGTTTTGTTCACATCAGAACCCGAAGACCGCTCACTCTCCCACTTGCGAAGATTGAAATTGCTGAGTTCCTCAACGGTATCAGATGCAACATGGAATAAGCAATGTTGCCAATCACGCGCATGAGTCATATCATCAATTGCAGATGAATTGACACGCAACAGAGTAAGTAGATCAAATAACCAACGCTCTTGTTCTTTGCCAGGGAGAAATCGCAAGAGCTGGAAAGTAGAACTTGATGCGTAATTATTGCGAACTCTCAGCATGGGGGATTGAAGCAGGTTGCTTCTCTTGTTGGTCAGTGCATAATTTAAGCAATAGCCATGACCAAGAACGTTATCTTCAGATAAATAGTTTGTCAAAATCGAATCAAATTCATCCACCTCTGTATCGTCGGAAACTAGAACATTTAGTAGAGCAGAATAAGAATGATTCCCGAGGTCATGGCGGTGACACTTCAGTATGTGCCACAGCAAATTGTAGCTTGCGTTTAGTGCCTTCGGCGACGTGTCATATCCTTTCGACACGACACCTAAGCCTGTGCCGACATTCTTTATGGTTCGTGAAACCTTAGATACAGCTCGCTTAGCACCAAACATCGTTATTGATGTCGCAGTCTTTTGTTCCTCTTCACCTTCTGGAAGGATTACATCGTAAAGAGAGGTGAAGCATCTAATTCCATTGGACCTCATCTTATCATCGTAACTAAGAGAGTGTGAGATATTTTGTGAACGCAAATAAAGAATGCGGAAGAAGGTATATATGAGGCTTACCTATTGACCATGCAGCATAACAACCAGCTGACGGTATCTCCTAGTATTTCATTTAGTGTCTCAAACAAGCCATAAATCACTGGGCGCGTTTCAAGAAGCAGCATGAGAAGTGCGCAACTCTTTTCAGACGCTTCAAATCGTTGACGTCTTGTTTCAGTTGCATTCTCTGTGAGTCCAATGCCATCACTTTTGGTATTGTTAGCTTCCCATTCATTGTCAAGATTAAATGAAATAAACTGAACAAGAGGTAAAAGATTTGAGGTCTTGACCTCTAATGATAGGAGTGTGAGAAGGATGCCCATTATCACATCAACTAAGTGACTTCGTTCTGTAGGTGTCAACACTCTATTATGATTTTTTGCGTCGAAACACCCACTTCTATTTAATTTCGGTGGCACGATAGTGTATTCTCGAACCCAGTTTAACATCAGGCTTGTATTGATAACTTTCATCGCATCGTCAGGATCTGCTTTTACGAGGGATGAAATGGTAGATAACATGATTCCATGAAGAGCAACACCTGGGGTATCGCTCAGACCTCCTAGCCACAAGTCAATATTGACTAACAGACGCGAGTACAGCTTCGACTCCAAATGACTATTGTACACGCATGCCTCTTTCAAATCAATAAGGACACTCACCAATTCTTCAGCGATATTAGAGTGCCGTCTGAAGGCATTGATCATGCCCCAAAAACCTTTTCTATGGCTTGGAATTCCATATCTCTTTTTGCTTTGTAGTAAGAAGTGTTCTACGATCTCCGTTCCTCCGCATCGAAGCCATTCCCGCCCATTATCATCATTGTTGCGGAGAAACGCAGTGATCAAGGCGAAAGCTAATGGAACGGCTACTCCAATTTGAGCTTGCTCTATGTCACTCAAAGCATTGAGGGACTTTGATGCATCGTCTGGAAAAATCATAGCTTTCAACACTGGCAATAAAGCCTGAACCCCCCCTATACTTGTTATGACATCCTTTGAACTCCGCATCTGCCAGGGGACGCAATTCCATCCATCAAGAGTGACATGAATTCCAGAATGTGCTTCTAGAATAGTATGATGGTCTGATATTCTTGTTGGATCCCAGACAAAGTAAATGTTTGATACGAAGGCCTGCCTTGAAAATTCACCATTCGTAGGATTGTGTATTTCATTTTGAAGCTCGTCATCACCAATAAGATCCAGAGTGCTAGAAACCATATCCCTTTTGCTTGCTGACATTTTTGATTTACTAGACGAAAGAACGTGTTCTCTTGGTATCACCATTTCCTCTACATCGGCGGTTTTCATTGCCATCATAGGATTAGTATCGTCGAGGAATGGAGCTAGCGGCAAAGGATTAACTTTCTGTTCAATACTTGCTATGATACCTGATGGAACAGCATCTCTGATGTTATTTTCTACCTTTCCTGAAGTAAACGTCGACAGGGACTTCAAAGTTTCATCTGTTACAATATCATCAAATACATACAGCGTGCCAGCTTCAGCGTCAAGACCAGTGCAAAACGTAACCTCAATTGGCTGTATTGGTTCCTGCTTCACTCCGCTTCCGTCACTAATTGTACTCGCCTTTGGAAATTTTAGCTGCTCTGTCAACATCGGTTTTCCGTCAAGAAGGATTGTTACTTCGTCTTTTGATATAGCAAGATAATTTTTCTTAGTGTGGCGTACAGCTAGATGAAACCATACGCGAGGAACAATAGGGAAACCTGTCACCTCTATGCTCCTGGACAATTGCGTCTGGGCAATCTTTCTCGATCTGTCGGAGTCTCGAACTGAAAATAAAATGTGTGCTGCATCATCGCTCTTTGATCCTCTTGACTTCAATCTTTTGAATGACACCTCAAACGCAGTTCCATCACCGGAACATATCTTGAAAAGCAGCTGGCAACTTGAAGAACCATCGAGGTCCGACGATGCAAATCTCTCGACGCGAAACCAACAAGCCATGCCGAAACTAGTTTTGAATGGCCAACCGCCGCCAGCTTTTGAATTGGTTGTGGAATGTACAGTTTGGGATAGGCCATTGGAACGCCCAAAGCAGAAAAAATGTTGAGGACTGGCCTTTCCTCTCAGCTTGCTAGCCAAAGATGATCCTTCAGTGGCGATAATAAGAGCCCGCAGTACATGGATATTGACATTCATCCTAAAATTCTTGTCCTTGATCAAGGTAAGGATTCTACTTAGCTGTTGGGGGGATATCCCCGCAGTACACAATAACCCGAGTAGACGGCAAAGCGGGCCCATTAAGCTCACATTCGATATGCGACCCTCGTGGGGAAGTGGTTGAAGCAACAGTTCAATCATATCCAATACTACATCTACTTGCGAACCAACTTTGTTTCCACATCGGAAGCGAACGACAGAGTAAAGGCTATGGAAGGATAGATTATATCGCTTCTTGTTTCTTTCGTAGAGATGTCTCAGGTCTTCGTTTCTTTGTGTCCAGCTTTCAGTCTTCGTACTGCTCAGCGCACGCCCATATTTTGAATAGATTTGGCGCCTAGTTGATGGAGGCGTAATTGGCGCCACACCTGCCTTCGTGGAGCGCTTATTTGGGTTTGGTTCGCGTCCTGTTGCCTCTGAATTTTCTGCTGGGACCAGTGATAATGCACAATTGTATTCCGCGTCAGTCTCTCCAGTTAGTAAGCGAATGAGCACCCTGAAAAATGCCATTCTAAAATGGATTGGAAGCTTCATCACCACAGCCGCACTTTTCAGCAAGCTGGCAACTAATGACGATTCCTCCTTTTCTAATCTGTTGGAAAATTCTGAACTTGAATCCCCCATATTTATCACAACATCTTGAGGTAGGAAGACTCCATCTGTCGTTTCTTTTTGACCAAGATCTTTCTTCCCTACTGCTCGCTCAATCCGCACTCGCTCGTTTTCCAGGAGAGTTCTAATGCAGTCAAAGGTAGGCGCCGGAGATGAGAACTTTCGAAATATAAAGTACAAAATAAACGCCTCTCTTAGAGGCGCATCAGAAAAGTTTTCGAGAGGCGGAAGAATGGTGTCTTGTGGGGCTTCCTGTGGCAAACAATCATCGTCGTGATGTACGGAATGGCCATATTGATTACTCTCATCCCGTGATGCATCTTCTTTCACCCTGGTTGTTTTCTGTGGCTTTATTTCACTGCTGGGTTTTGTAAGCATAGACGAGAAAATCCCATTCCCAAAAAACTTGCCAACACTTTGTCTCCCTGCATTGTTGTGTTTTTTATCATCGCTGTCGCTACGGAAAATACCAGGCTTTGAAATGGTATGTTTGGCAGTATCAATCTCTGCGATACTCTCACATTGCGAGCGAGTATTTGATTTTTTTTCTCTCGATTGTCTTCTTTCATCTTCCAAGTACGACTTCACTTCGACTACTGAACATGGTAGTATATCCTCGTCCATTAGAATTTTCTCCACAGTATGCATCGGGTGATCACTCTGTTCGTCCAGTTCCTTCGTCGTCGAGGAGATTTCTGTGAAATCCAAATTTGTGCTTTCTTGGTGGATTTTATGTTCAGAGTGGTGACTGTCGTGTTCAGAGCGATCAATCTCTGATGAGAATTCACTGTTCTTCAAATCATTCAAAACATTTTCTATCCTGATAATGGTTTTATGATAGTCAAAGTCTTCGTCTTCGTCGTCGTCGTCGTTATCTTCTTCTTCTCCGTTATCATTACTACTGTTCATTGACCAACTACCAGCGCT
>Ga0209712_10000853_pt1 | contig 26288 bp, 19 predicted proteins | sample ArcOceMetagenome_FD_187443 | JGI IMG/M metagenome (GOLD analysis project Ga0209712, IMG submission 187443) | Marine eukaryotic phytoplankton communities from Arctic Ocean - Arctic Ocean - Greenland ARC118M Metagenome (SPAdes) (version 2) | ecosystem: Environmental > Aquatic > Marine > Oceanic...
CCCTTACCCAAAAAGGTTTTCTGTAGCTGTTATTGTAATGAGCCATATTGTGAAGGGAAATCTCTTGAGGTTTCTCAGAAGATTACGCCACGCCATCTCCTGCACCTGAATCATGCTTGCCGTCTGGTTGAAGGAATGACAGCTTTCCTTCTGCATTTTCTGCCATGAGAATCATTCCCTGACTTTCTATGCCTTTTATCTTTCTAGGAGCTAAGTTTAAAAGAACAGTGACCTTTTTTCCTATAACTTCTTCTGGGCTGAAGCTCTGAGCTATTCCACTTACTACAGTTCTTTTATCTATCCCTGTGTCTATTAAAAGTTTCAGGAGTCTATCTGCTTTTTTTACTTTTTCAGCTTCTATAATAGTTCCTACTCTCATGTCTATTTTCATAAAATCCTCGAAAGCTATTTCTTCTTTTTGAGCGGGGAGTTCTAATGGTTCCAATGCAGCTGCTGCATTATCTGTTTTACTCGCTTCCAATTTTTCTACTTGTTTTTGTATAGTCTCGTCTTCTACTTTTTCGAATAAAATATCCATTTTCTGTATAGTGCTTCCTTTGGCTACTTTCTCTTGAGAGAATGTCCATGTCTTATTATCAACCCCTAAAGCCTGCGCTATCTGTGCCGCTTTATTCGGTAAAAAGGGAGCCAGTGCCACAGTTATATTGGCTGCTATCTGAAGATGAGCGAGCATTATAGATTTTACTCTTTCGGGATTTGTTTTCTGCAGTTTCCATGGCTCTAATGCCTGCAACTGTCTGTTTCCGATTCTAGCCATATTCATAGCTGCAGAAAGCGCTTCTCTAAATCTGTACTTTACTATAGATTCTGATACTTGCTGCGCAGATGCTAATGCTTCGTCTAGTGCTTCTTTATCTTCGCGGTGCAACGGTACTTCTGGTACTACACCATCATAGTACTTCAGCGTTAACACGATTACTCTATTTAGGTAGTTTCCTAAAATATCGGCTAGCTCGTTATTTATTCTGTCTTTATAGTCTGTCCATGTAAACTCACTATCCTTGGCTTCAGGCATAATAGAGGTGAGTACATACTTTAATTCATCCTGTTTTCCTGGAAATTCTTCTAAATACTCATGAAGCCAAACCGCCCAATTTTTAGAAGTAGAAATCTTATCGCCTTCTAAGTTCATGAACTCGTTGGCAGGAACGTTTACTGGAAGATTAAACCCTCCGTGTTCTTTAAGCAGTATCGGGAAGATAATGCAGTGAAACACGATATTATCCTTACCTATAAAATGTACTATCTCTGAGTTTTCTCCTTTCCAATAATCTTCCCAGTTTTTTCCGTTTTTTTCTGCCCAAAATTTAGTCGCGGTAATATATCCTATGGGAGCATCTAACCAAACATAGAGCACTTTCCCATCAGCTCCTTCAACTGGCACTTTCACTCCCCAGTTTAGGTCTCTAGTCATAGCTCGAGGCATTAAACCGCCATCTATCCAGCTTTTGCACTGACCTATCACATGGTTTTTCCACTCTTTTACATCATGGTGTGTCTTCCCTTCATACTCTCCTTTTTCTATGTATTCTTTCAGCCATTCTTCATGCTGATTCATAGGCAAGTACCAGTGTGAAGTTTCTTTCATTACTGGCGTTTCTCCTGAAATAGTAGATCTCGGGTTTATTAATTCAGATGGGGATAATGTACTTCCGCACTTTTCACACTGATCGCCATACGCATCAGGGTTAGCGCACTTAGGACACTCTCCTGAGATATATCTATCTGCTAAGAATTGGTCGTTTTTCTCATCATAATATTGCTCTGATGTTTTCTTTTCAAAGGATCCCTTTTCTTCTAGAACTTTAAAGAAGTCCTGCGCTGTTTGGTGATGCTCTGGAGCAGATGTTCTATGAAACATATCAAATGAAATTCCAAATTCCTCGAACGACTTGGATATAATTCCATTGTATTTATTGACTATTTCCTTAGGCGTAACGCCTTCTTTTTTAGCTCTTAATGTAATAGCCGCACCATGTTCATCTGAACCGCAGATAAAAGCTACGTCCTCACCATTCATTCTTAAGAACCTGGCATAAATGTCTGCTGGCAGGTATGCTCCAGCTAGATGACCTATGTGCAATGGTCCATTGGCATAAGGAAGGGCTGAAGTTATTAAGTGTTTTTTCTTAGTGTTTTCCACGGGAAGCGATTTTCAAAGGTCAAAGATACTTGCTTTTATTGGAGCATTGCAACGCTCAATAGAGAATCACTTTAAAATGCAGAACAGATGTAATCGATTTCCTTTGACATTCTAATAACGTGTTTGACAAAAGAGCTTTAAAGAAATTTTGGTGCAAAATGAAAATTAGTAATTCGTTTAAATCACATTACTTGCAGCTTTAATGTACTTTTGTTTTACGACAAAAAAACACGCTCAAAAATGGCAACAACAAAGATCCTAGTTCCAACAGACTTCACTCATGTAAGTGATATCGCTATAGAACATGCAAAAGCAGTAGCCATAGCTACAGATTCAAAGGTTTATGTGATTCATATAGTGGAACATAAAAAGAGCTTAAATGAAGCTAGGCTAAAATTAAATGCTTTGAAAGAGCGGGTTAAAGAGACTTTAGACCTAGATGTAGAGGTGATAGGTAGAATAGGAAATATCTATGAAGATATAGACAGTGCGGCTGTTGAAATGGACGCTGCTCTTATTATTATGGGAACTCATGGTATGCAGGGAATGCAATTTATTACTGGGAGTAGGGCGCTAAAAATAGTTACAAGCTCAAGTGTTCCTTTTATTATCACTCAAGAAAAAGGAGTTGGTCCAAATGCTTATGACGATATTATAGTTCCATTAGATCTTCATAAAGAAACAAAGCAAAAATTAAAATTAGCCGCTAAAATGGCTCACTATTTCAAGTCTAGAGTCCACTTAATTTCTCCAGGAGAGAAGGATGAGTATCTTAGAAACCAATTAGAAAGAAATATTAATTTTGCTACTAATTTCTTCAAAGAAGAAGGTTTAGAATGCACTACTAAAATCACAGAATCTGCAAGTTCTACTTCAGCTTTTGTAAAAGATGTAGTAAAGCATTCGGCTGTCGTTACTGGTGATTTAATCGCTATTATGAATATTCCTGAAAATGGATTATTCGGGATTTTCGGTACTAATTATGCCCAAAAGATGATAGAGAATTCTGCACAGATACCTGTAATGGTTCTTAACCCCGTAGAAACTCACATTTTAACTTACAGTTCTTTTGGAGGCTATATTCCAAGCTAAGGTTAGCTTAGTTCTGCATGGAGTCTGCAGTGATTTTAATACCAAATACACAAACATCATCTACTTGTGACTCACGCCCCTGCCACTCTACGAGTCGAGAATAAAGCTCTTTTCGCTGAACAAGCATAGGAAGTTCTCTGATCTCTAGCAAGAGTGCTTTGAATTTCTTACGCATAAACTTTTTTCCATCGGGTCCACCAAATTGGTCTGCGTATCCATCTGAGAATAGATAGATGATATCGTTAGCCTGAAGCTTGAAATTAATATCCGAAAATGCTGTTATACCCTCGCTATAAGCTCCTATGGCGATTTTGTCTGGGCGCAGTTCAATTAATTCTGCACCACGCACTATGTAAGCAGGATTAAACGCGCCACTATATTCCAACATTAATGTTGCTGGATTAATTGTGCAGAACGCCATGTCCATACCGTCTTGGACTTTCATTTCACCAGTATCTCTACTTTGCAATGTTTCAGTCGCTAATTTACTTACCTCTTTAAGGATTTCTGAAGGGTTCGTTTTAGTCTTTACAACTTGATTAATGGCGTTGTACCCGACCAAACTCATAAAGGCTCCTGGAACACCATGACCAGTGCAGTCTACGACAGAAAACATTACTTCGTTTTTCTGTTCTTTGAACCAATAAAAATCTCCGCTTACTATAGCTTTAGGTCGATACAGCACAAAGGACTCCGGAAAACAATTTGTAATGGACTCGTCCCCTGGCAAGATGGCTTCCTGCAATCTTTTGGCATAATTAATACTGTCTGTAAGGTCTTTGTAAAGTTCTGTTACTTTTTCTTTTTGGTTTTCTATCTCCTCTTTCTGTCTTACAACTTCATCAGTTCTTTCTTGAACTTTTAGCTCTAAATACTTTTCGTTTTCTGCTAGATCATCGCGCATCTTCAGCAGCTCTCTTCCTAGCTCGTCATCTTCACTTAATGGCTCATACTTGGCATCAAAATTTCCTGCGCCTACTTCATTCGCAAATTCAGTAGTTCTCTTCAGTCCTTCTACAAGTCTATTCACTGCAAAACTCATATCTCCGATTTCATCATTTGAGATATTCATCGTGGTGGTTGGAAATATTCCTTTTCCCAAGTAAAGGAGTATTCTCTTTAGGAACTTTACTGGCTTAACTATAGACCGAATAGTAAAATGGGCAATAATAACTCCAGAAAAAAGCACAAAGATAAAGATGATTACCAACTCTGTAAGTAGCCTACTGAAAGACTCAGCCATTAGCTTACTCTTAACGCTAATAACCTTTTGCTGCCTATCGATAAGCATTCCTATAAATTCATACAACTGTTTAGATATGGTGTCTACTTTATTCTCATCTTCTATTAAGAACTCGGCATTCATCATATTTATAGGGCTATAACTCTCGAATGATGGAAGTATACTTTTAATTTCCTCATAAACTAATGTAAGCGTCTGAATTTCTTCGGTTATTTCTTCAAGGATAAGTTTATCTTCTAACCCCCAATCACTCGTAAATACTGATAGATCTACTGTTTTCTTAGGAATATCTTCGTTTACCAGCTTTTCCAGCTTAAGCTTAGAAGGATTATCACTTCGGGTTTGATACAATACCCAATTTTCTGCTAAAGCTACAGATTCTGAAACATTATTTTTTAAGATGTTTAAATGATAAAGAGCTGGAGAATGACGTTCATTTATATCTCTAGTCAGAGCTATACTCTCTGTTAGAGTTCTGGTGGTTATAAAAAGAACCACAGCCACCACTAGGATAAATAGCCCAAAACCCAAGGAAATTTTCCTTGATATAGTAAACTTAAAGTTCATAATTAGAAATAAGGATCGACTTCAAAGAAAAGGCTTTTTTACATTCCTTTCAAAACCTAATTGATTATAAGAGTGTGAGAATTCTGCTAAACACTGACTTTCTGCATGCTTACATTACTGTAAGGGACTAATAGACTAATTATTCAAAATCTCATCCAACTTAGATTTATATTCTAAATATATATCAAAATTATTAAGGGCTCTATTAATGAACATTAATCCTTTAAGCGATTCTACCCTATTCGGCCTTAAAGATTCAGCTTTTTTCATAAACGGAAGAGCGTGTCTGAAGTACTCGACACATCTAGTTTGAATACTGATTAGCTCATCCATACCAGTTTTATAGCTAATCCCTCCTATTAAACGAGCTCCTTCATTATAATGTATTATCGCTAAATTAAAATTGGCTTCATAGTCTTGAGCATCTAATCCAAGAGCCTGTTCATAATAGCTAATCGCTTTTAGAACACTCTCCCTATCCTCTGAATCGTGCTTAATGTGAATTTTCTCATAACTCTGAGCTAGCATTTTTAGGAACATCAACTCCTCGGCTTTAACCCCCTCTTGAGGCTTCAGCCATAGTTTAAGCGCCTTAAATTTTTGGAAAAATTGTACTGGATTATTCCCGCCATTGTATTTTAATTTAAGAACGCTATCTACTGCTTCATTAAAATAAGTCGCTGATAAGTATTCTAGGGCCTTAATATTATCCGGATAATACTGACCATCAGCAGATAATTCACAAGACTTTTTAAATGAAGCTACCGCTTCGTCTCTGTAACTAGCGCCCTGATCCTGAATAGAATTTTTATAAAGTTGCTTATAGATATGCCCTCTGAAATTCCATACTTTAGGGCTCATATCATTCTCATCAAAAGTAATAGACTCATCTATAAGACTTTTAGCTTCAATGAAAGAACCTTGTTTGTATGCTTCCAAGGCATTATTTACTAATCCCTCATTCTGAGAAATCGCATGGGAGCTCAAAAGAGCTAATGTAAATACAATTAGGTACTTCATTCCTCAACTATTTTATTTGCCCAGTTATTCATTCTATTTCCTAAATTAATATCGTTTGTTACTGCCTGCGCTAAGTTTAAATCAAATGATATCGTATTCTCCACGATCACAAAATTAATAATAGAGCCAAGAGAAATGGCGCCAATAAAATCTGTGATAAGTAAAGAGCCATTTTCCTCCGCTATATTACTGGCCAGAATTAAATCGTTTTTCTTAATTTCAGAAAGAAATATTATTTGTTCATCAAACAGCACATCAAGGTCTTTAACCCAAACTACCTCTACGACCTGATTATTAATAGGTCTATTATCGTATTTATCTATGAGTTCATTATACAAATCCCTATCACCATAAACGGCCATTTTAAATACTTCCGTTTCGTAAAAGGACTCATTCCACTGGCAGTTCTTAGCAAAATTATAAATATAACTGCCTTTAACTACAGCCACAGTTTTGGTGTTATTCATCTCTAGCTGGCCATGTGCCGCTAAAGATAAAGTCACTGCTGCTATTAAAGTTAATATCTGCCTCATTCGTGTTAAGCTAGTTAGATAATTGCATTTCTGCTAGGTATACGCAACAATCACTACAAGGTTCCCCTAAGCCCTTGCTCTCTTTCAATAGCCTCAAAAAGAGCCTTAAAGTTTCCTTTCCCGAAGGATTTCGCGCCTTTTCTTTGAATGATTTCAAAGAACATTGTAGGTCTATCTAAAATTGGCTTAGTGAAAATCTGAAGAAGGTAGCCTTCATCATCTCTGTCTATTAATATTCCAAGCTCTTTGAGTGGTTCTAGATCTTCATCTATCTCACCTACTCGGTCTAATACTGTATCATAATATATAGCTGGAACAATTAAGAATTCTACTCCTCTGGATTGCAACGCTTTTACTGTCTCTATAATGTTATCTGTAGATAGCGCGATATGCTGAACTCCTGCTCCGTTATAAAAGTCTATATATTCTTCTATTTGTGATTTTTTTCTTCCTTCTGCTGGCTCATTTATAGGGAATTTAATTCTCCCGTTTCCATTACTCATCACCTTACTCATTAGAGCAGTATACTCTGTGGAAATGTCTTTATCATCAAATGACACTAGCTGAGCAAAACCCATCACCTTGGCGTAAAATTCACACCATTTATTCATTTCATTCCAACCCACATTTCCTACTATGTGATCTACAAATTTCAGCCCTAGGCTGGCTGGCTTATAGTCAGGGTTCCACTCAACATACCCTGGCAAAAATACTCCTGAATAGTTTTTTCTTTCTATAAAGTAATGCAGTGTTTCTCCGTATGTGTGAATTCCAGAGCGCTTTACTACTCCATGAGCATCAATCATTTCTTCGGGCTCTAGGCAAGATTCTCCTCCTCTGCTGGTGGTCTCTTCCCAAGATTTGGCAGCATCATCAACCCATATCGCTACTACTTTTACTCCATCTCCATGGTTCTTTATGTGCTCGTTAATAGGGCTATCGCTATTTAAAGGGCTGGTAAGTACAATGGTGATTTTTTCTTGACGTAGCACGTAGCTCGCTCTATCTGTCATCCCTGTTTCTAAACCGGCATATGCTAAGGGCTGAAACCCAAAAGCCGTTTGATAATAATGAGCTGCTTGCTTAGCATTACCAACATATAGCTCTATATAATCAGTTCCTAAAAGAGGTAAAAAATCTTCTGCTTGAGGAACTATTTTTTCTAACTCCAAAGATGTATCGTCTTTTTTCATTTTTCTAATTTAATTAATTACACCCAAGAGGTAACATAGCTACCATCATCTATATTCATAGCCTCTGCTGTTAATTTCAGCGGTTTGAATGTATCTACCATTACTGCCAACTCCTTGGTTTCTTTTTGTCCTATACTTTTCTCCATGGTTCCAGGGTGTGGACCATGAGGAATACCTCCTGGATGAAGGGACATAAACCCCTTCTCTACATGCTTTCTACTCATGAAATCGCCATCGACATAATAAAGCACCTCATCCGAATCTATATTACTATGGTTATAGGGTGCAGGAACTGCTTGTGGATGGTAATCGTATAACCTTGGGCAAAACGAGCAGATTACAAAGTTATGCGCTTCGAAAGTCTGATGCACTGGTGGTGGCTGATGAACTCTGCCTGTTATGGGCTCGAAATCGTGGATTGAGAAGGCATATGGATAGTTATAGCCATCCCAACCAACAACATCAAAAGGATGGCTTGCATAGACCACACTGTGCAGCATTCCTTGTTTTTTTATTTTAATGGTGAACTCTCCTTTTTCATCATGGGTTTCTAGTTCTTCGGGAGTTCTTATATCTCGCTCGCAGAAAGGCGAATGTTCTAATAGCTGACCAAATTCATTTCGGTATCTCTTAGGAGTAACAACAGGACTAAATGAATCTACTATGAATAACCTATTCTTTTCTGTATCAAATCTGATCTGATAAATTATTCCTCTAGGAACAACTAAATAGTCTCCAGGCCCGAATAAAATGTTTCCTAAAAGCGTTCTAAGCTTACCGGCTCCTTCATGGATAAAAATGACTTCGTCTGCATCTGCATTTTTATAGAAGTAATCCTCATTCCCCTTTAATGGTGCCGCCACTGAAATATGAAGGTCATTATTAAACATCATTACTTTTCTACTTTCTAGATAATCATTTTCAGGATTGACCTGAAATCCTTTTAACATTCTAGGGGTAATGTGCTTGTCTACAGCAGCTATTGGCTGAACTGAAACTGCTTTCCCTACAGATTTTATCTGCGTTGGACGATGTGTATGGTATAAAAGTGATGACATCCCATGAAAGCCTTCTGTACCAAACAGCTGCTCATAGTAAAATTCATCTTTCTCGCTTTTAAATATTGTATGTCTTTTAGAAGGTATCTCGCCTAACTTTTGATAAAATGGCATTATAAAACAAGTTTAATTCAAAGGTAACGGATTGACGTGAGGTTTTGTCTGATTCTTACTAAGGCTCTCTTTTTAATCTTGTCTTACTGAATTTAATTCGGGAGACTATCTAAGAATGAGTGTCGTCCCTGGCTTCAATTCGGACCCGACTGTAATTCCATTCTTTTTATATAACCTCTTTAATTTTATTCCGAACCTTTGAGAAATACTTCTCATGGACTCTCCTGCTTGAACAGTGTGTTCCGCTAGGTTAGAATTAGACCTCTTAGGCTGCAGATAAATCAATTCTCCTTCAGACAAAGCAGTGTTTTTTGGTAAATCATTGTACTTTCTTAGAGTCCAAACTGGCAGATCTAATTCAGTCGCAATTTTCTCTGCTGTATCGCCTTCTTTGGCTAAGGTGAATTTTATTCTATTCTCACTTACATCTACTTTTCTAGAAGTCGAAAGCAGTATACTGGAAGGTATTGTTTTTTCGCTTTTACTGCGAGGTTTGGCTTTAATCTCTTCTGTTCTTCCATTTACAAATTTCTGGTCATACTTGTGTAATTCGTTTTTCTCTATTATTCCTATTAGAAGTTTCGCATACGCAGGATTGGTAGCGTAACCACATTTTTTTAACCCTTTGGCCCACCCCTTATAATTTTTAATGTCTAATTCGAAAAGCGAAGCATACCTTTCTCTTTTTAAAAATTGGCTATGATCATCAAATGACTCACTTGCATTCTTGTACTTCCTGAAGCATTCTCCTTTTTTATCATCATCATAATACACTCGTTCTCCTTTCCAGTCATGACATTTAATACCGAAATGGTTGTTTGATGCCTTTGCTAAATCAGAGTTTCCGTCACCACTTTCAAGAATAGCTTGAGCTAAGGTAATACTCGCTGGAATATTGAATTCCTTCATGTTTTGGATAGCAACATCTCTCCACTTCTGGATGTAATCAGACCTAGTTATTCTCTCGTTACCAAATGATTGAAACGAAATAAACAGAAACGCAATAGCAATAAAATTAACTGGTTTTTTTAAAACAAAATCATTCATGAAAGACTACTATAGTTTGTAAAATAGCTAAGTAAATTTAGAAACTCCCGCAGGAAACCAGAGCTCTAAGAACGTTAGTTTTAAACAAGATATTGTAAACAGTGTCCTTTTAGATCTTAATTGTTAATGGCTTTTATGACATCTCCATTTCTATTGAAGAACTTCCAAGTGCCTCTTTTTTCTCCATTACTGAAATACCCAGAGATAAAAAGATAGTAATATCCTCCTTCTAGCTTGTAAACATTAGATAAGCCCTCTTCTTTACCGGCTTCATTATAATTTCTAATGCTCTGTAGCTGTCCTGAAGGGAAAAACGCTTTCCAAACGCCATAACGTTGACCGTAATTATACTGGCCAGATTGTTTTATTTCCTTATTGGGATAGTATATGGTTTCTGACCTTAATGTTTTCCCATCCTGCTCATAATGCGCTACTCTGGATGTATCGCCGACTTCAAAAAACTCAACCTCTCTTACTAAATGAGTCGAGTCACCTTTAAACTCGATAACTTTTTTTACAGAACCACTTGGGTGCTTATCAGCTATAAATTCACCTTCCTTGTGTCCACATGAGGTGTAACAAAAGAGAACAACTAGACTAAAGAACGATGACAAGAATCTCATTATTTTTCTCTTAATATGGTGTAATTTACGAGAGCGGCTAGAGAATCTCTAGAAGGGGATGGGCTGAAATTTTCTAATAATTCCAATGCTGACTGAGCATACTCATTCATCTTATCAGTAGCATACTCGATTCCTCCACTGCCTCTTACATATTCCATCACCTCCTTAACCCTAGTTTTATTTTCGTTGTGCTTACGCACTGAGTTCACCAACCACTTTCTTTTACTTCTCTCTGCATGATTCAAGGCATAAATCAGAGGGAGCGTCATTTTTCGTTCCTTGATATCTATTCCGGTAGGCTTACCCGTTTTATTCATCAGCTGATAATCGAATAAATCATCTTTTATTTGAAAAGCCATCCCCACCAATTCACCAAAGGAGTGCATTTCGTTTTGCTTTTCCAAATCTACGTTAACCGAGGCAGAACCAGCCGCGCAGCATGCAGCTATCAAAGATGCGGTCTTTTGCCTAATAATTTTAAAATACTGCTCTTCATCTATATCTAACTTCCTAGCTTTTTCCATTTGCAGAAGCTCTCCTTCACTCATCTCCTGGACCGCTTTAGAAACTATACCTAAGAGTTTAAACTGGCCTTTTTCCACGGAAAGCAAAAGGCCTCTACTTAAAAGATAATCCCCAACTAAAACTGCTATTTTGTTTTTCCAAAGTGCGTTTAGACTAAAAAACCCTCTTCGGTGACTTGCATCATCCACTACGTCATCATGGACTAAAGTAGCTGTATGAAGAAGTTCTATTAAACTGGCAGCCGTATATGTATCATCATTTATTTCACCATTAAGCTTGGCACAAAGGAAGACGAACATAGGTCTCATTTGTTTCCCTTTCCGTTTAATAATATAGTGCGTAATCTTATCTAAAAGAGAAACCTCACTTTTAAGCGAGTTCTTAAAATGAGACTCAAAGATTTTGAGCTCATTAGAAATAGGTGCTTTTATGTCAGCTACTGACTGCATTCAGGATGGCAAATGTAACTACTAGCACATGATAATCGCCCTGAATCAAATGTCATTTTTATATTTACGTTATATCTCCATATTGCGAGCGCCATTTCACTAAAAAAGGAATCGTACTTTATACCGAATTAAACGCTAGCGATTATTACTTTTGAAGCCTCTGAATTTATAGCATTAGAAAAATGAACCCTTGGAATGGAGAGTCTCTAGAGTTTCTAGACGGGCAATTGATATTAATAGACAAGCCTTATGGATGGACATCATTTGATGTAGTTAAAAAAATCCGATATAACATTTGTCAAAAACTTCAAATCAAGAAGATAAAAGTAGGTCATGCAGGAACTTTAGATCCATTAGCTACGGGGCTGCTCATTATAGCCACAGGAAAATTCACTAAAATGGTAGATGAATTAATGGGGTTAGAAAAGGGATACAGTGGGACTATAAAACTAGGGGCTACGACGCCTAGTTACGATTTAGAAACTGAAGTGGATCAGAAATTCAAAACAGATGATTTAACACCAGACAAAATTCTGTTAGCCGCAAAAGCTCTAACCGGTGAACTGGACCAGATCCCTCCCATTTTCAGCGCTAAGAAAGTGGACGGAAAAAGAGCTTACAAACTTGCTAGAGCTGGGAAAGAGGTTGAATTAAAGTCAAGGAAAGTTCAAGTAAAAACGTTTGAAACTAAAAACTCAAACATTCCAGATGTAACGTTCAATATCACCTGCAGTAAAGGAACTTATATTCGTTCTTTAGCAAGGGACTTAGGGTTAGAACTTGATAATGGTGGACACCTTACCGCTTTAAGAAGGGAGTCTATTGGTCATTTCAGTGTGCATGCCGCTCTTGCTCCTGACTCGTTCATAGACATATTGAGAGCTCTATAGAGTAGATATAATTAGGCTAACCACCTTATTTTTTCTACTTTTGCAGCCCTTAAAAATTTTCACTAAAAAGTTCTTTATCAAGCATGAAATTATCTCAGTTTAAATTAGAAGTTCCAGAAAAATTAATCGCTCAGCGTCCAACGGAAAACCGTGATGAGTCTCGGTTAATGGTTGTACACAAGGATTCTGGAAAAATAGAGCATAAGCACTTTCATCAGCTTATAGACTATTTCGAAGATGGAGATATGATGGTGCTTAATAACACTAAGGTCTTTCCTGCTCGTATGTATGGAAACAAAGAAAAGACTGGAGCGGTTATAGAAGTCTTTCTTTTAAGAGAACTAAATAGAGAAAGTTTATTATGGGACGTTTTAGTCGATCCAGCTAGAAAGATTAGAATTGGGAATAAGCTTTACTTCGGAGAAAACGATGAGCTAGTAGCGGAGGTTATAGATAACACGACTTCTAGAGGAAGAACTTTAAGATTCCTTTTTGATGGCACCCATGACGAGTTTAAAGCTACTATAGCTTTATTAGGAGAGACACCTCTTCCTAAATACATAGACCGTCCTGTAGAACCAGAAGATGAAGAGAGGTTTCAAACGATTTATGGTTCACAGGAAGGTGCTGTGGTAGCTCCTACCTCTGGACTGCACTTCAGTAAGCAATTAATGAAGCGTTTAGAGATAAAAGGAATTGATTTCTCTGAGCTTACTATGCATATAGGTCTCGGAACATCGAGAGCAGTAGAGGTAGAAGACCTTACCAAGCATAAAATGGATAGCGAACAATTAGAGATTCCTCTCATAACTGCTGAAAGAGTAAATGCTGTAATGGAAAAAAAGAAAAGAATATGTGCTATAGGAGCCACTACTATGAGGTCTTTGGAGACTAGCGTTAGTACTTATGACCAGCTTAAACCTTATTCAGGATGGTCTAATAAATTCATATTCCCCCCTTACGATTTCAAGATAGCTGACAGCTTAGTAACCAACCTTCACACAGAGCAAAGCCCTTTAATGATGCTTGTCGCAGCGTTTGCGGGTTATGATTTAACTATGGAGGCTTACCAAGAAGCGATAAAAGAAGAATACAGATTCTTTGCTTATGGAGATGCTATGTTAGTAATCTAAATAAAAAACATTCTCATAAAAAAGGCGACCACTAGAGGTCGCCTTTTTTGTTCCCTCTATTTTCGAGTTATTACTTTACTCTTTTAATACTACAACCTAAATTCTTAGTAGAATTAGGATCAATTGTTTTTCCTGCGGCTAAATTAGAAATGGCATCAGTTAGCCAAGGCTCCTCTACTTCAGCAGAGGAATCCACATTATCATCTATAGCTCCTTTATAAACCAATTCCATGCTATTATTGAACATATAAATATGTGGCGTAGTTCGGGCTCCGAAAGCATCTGCTAGGACAGACTTCTCATCTACAACATAATAGCTTCTATATCCTTCCTGTTTTGCATGAGCTTTCATTTTCTCCAAACTGTCATCTCCATCTCTTTTAGCTTCATTAGAGTTAACTAGTACCATTCCTATCCCTTGTTTCTGACACTGGTCATGTAACAAATTATATCTTCCTTCCCATCCTTCTCCTCTCCCTCCAACTACAAATGGACAAGTGTTACAAGAGAATACCACTAATAATCCATTTTCCTCCTTAATGTCATCTAACGAAAGTGTCTTTCCTGATACGTCCATCATTTTATGACCAGCCATAGGAGCTGTTTTTCCGATCTCTAAAACTTCATTTATATCTGCCGGAAATGCCGCAGAAGCCAATAAGGATAACGCTAACAATACTGTTTTCATATTTAAATAAATTTGAAAGACTAAGTTGTCTTTATGATTAGTAGAGCAAATATGAGAACTCTTTAGAGAATAGTGTCCCGAAATAATAAAACCAAATTAATTTAAAATATCAAGGGCCCCTCCGCTGAGTTGCCCTTGATGGTAAATAAATGAAAACAATTAAACTATCTAATATCTCTACATGAGAACTTACAGGGGGTGATACGTGTATGAAAAAAATAATGTTTCAGTAAAAAAGGAAAAAATTACTTTTTTTCCAAAAAGCCCTGCTCAAACGTTCATCCAAATGAAATTACCAAACAAAAACACACACACAAAGCACTTATTAACAGAGCCCTAATCATTTGGTGATGAGGCTCTAATATTTATTCACAAAACTCAAACCATGAATACAAACCTTACCAATTACTAGGATAAACTATTCGTGAAACAAATCGCAGGATTCTTTCCTAGGGCCGAAACTTTAAAGGTGAAGTTGAAAATACTTCGGTATTAATGGCAATGAGCTGCCTTAACTAAAAAGACCCTTAACCAATCTATGAGCCCCTAAATCTAAGGCGACTCAAATCAAAATCGGGGCATAATAGCACTAAATTGAGCAAACGGAGTGGTGAGTTTTTATCTAGATTCGCAGAACCATGAAATTCGGAAAACTAGAAGACCTTTCAGGAATAGAGTTTATTCTCCCTCCTGACCATCCGCATACTTTAAGGAACCTAGCGTTGCAACGCCTAGAAGAGAAAAAAATATACATGGGTGGAACTATGTGGAACATTCCGAAGTGGAAAGGGAAGATTTTCCCAGCCAAGACGAAAGCTGACCAAATGGGGTTAGAATACTGCAAACAATTCAATACCATTGAGCTAAACGCGACTCATTATAAAATTCATGGCCCAGAAATAATTTCCAAATGGAAGAACTTCAGCAATGAAGAGTTTCTGTTTTGCCCGAAGTTTCCCAACCTCATTACTCATTATAGACGGTTCCTTAATTCAGAAGGGTTAACTGATGAGTTTCTCTTAGCCATTTCTCACTTTGAAGAAAAACTAGGTCCTAGCTTTATTCAACTGCGCCCAGATTACTCGCCTAAATATGCCGACAGATTAGTAGACTATTTAAAAACCATCCCCGAAGATTTTGCCTTAGCCATCGAATTTAGACATCCTGAGTGGTTTACTGGAAATAGTGAAGCTGAAAAAGTTTGGAATCTTATAGAGGAGAGAAACATTTCAGCTGTCATCTCGGCTACTGCAGGAAGGAGAGATGCTCTTCATATGAGAATGACCTCCGATACTCTAATCTTGAGATTTGGAGGGTATGACCTGGATCCATCAGATGAAATTAGGCTTACCCAATGGGCTGATCGAATCCACCACTGGATGGAAAACGGACTTAACCACGTTCACATTTGGATGCATCAATTCAACAGCATTAAAACTCCAGAAACATGCATTCTATTTGGTAAACTGCTTGAAGAAAAAACAGGAATATCGGTAAAAGTTCCTTCTATGGTTCAAGAGCAAGGCAGCTTATTCTAAAAGAATATAGAATTCAAAAAAAAGCACCATTCATTTTCGTGAATGGTGCTTTTTTAAACTAAAAATATTTTTGTGCGCTAGCCTTGTTTTCCATGACAAGACTTAAACTTCTTACCAGAACCACACGGACAAGGTTCATTTCTTCCCACTTTAGCTTCTACTCTAATCGGTTGAGCTTTCGGACGAGGAACAGCTGCATTTGGATTTCCTCCTGATCTAGCTGCTGCAGCTCTTTCAGAGGAATTCATAACGTTTGATTTTTGAGCTACCCCCTGAGGTGATGCCGACTTTCTTACATTATCCGCACCCTGAACTTGATTTTCACCAATAGGCAAAGAACACTTCATCAAGAATGAAGAAACTTCTTCATTTACCTCACTAATCATCTTTTTAAACAACTCATAAGATTCGAACTTGTATATAAGTAATGGATCTTTCTGCTCATGAGATGCGAACTGAACATTCTGACGTAAATCATCCATGTTTCTTAAATGCTCCTTCCACTTATTATCTATTACCGAAAGAGTAACGCCTTTTTCTAAGTCCTCTACTAATGTCTTAGCTTTAGATTCATGTGCCTTTTCTATGTTGGCTACTATATTTAGATGCTTTCTTCCATCAGAGAAGGGTACCGCCATATTCGTGTAGCTATTTCCCTCATCTTCAAAAACTCTAGCAATCACAGGGAATGCCTGGTCTGCCATAGACTGAGCTCTCTTTTCGTAATTGGCATTCGCATTTACATATAACTGACCAGTTAACTCATCTGGTTTCTTAGAGTCAAATTCATCATGAGAGAATGGCGTGTCTATAGAAAGTCTAGCTAACGTAGCTAATTTGAAATTCTCAAAATCTTTAGTTGGAGAATACGCAGAAACCACTTCCTGAGCCATGTCATAAAACATGTTAGCTAAATCCAGTTTTAGTCTCTCACCATCTAATCCGTTTCTTCTTCTTTTATAGATTACCTCTCTCTGGGCATTCATTACATCATCATACTCAAGAAGACGCTTTCTTACTCCGAAGTTATTCTCTTCTACTTTCTTCTGCGCTCTTTCTATACTTTTAGTAATCATTCCATGCTGGATAACCTCACCTTCTTTGAAGCCCATTCTATCCATCACCTTAGCTGTCCTATCAGAACCGAAAAGCCTCATCAAGTCATCCTCTAAAGACACGAAGAACTGCGAAGACCCAGGATCTCCTTGTCTACCAGCTCTACCTCTTAACTGTCTGTCTACCCTTCTAGAGTCATGTCTTTCCGTACCTACAATAGCTAAACCACCTGCAGCTTTCACTTCTTTACTAAGCTTGATATCGGTTCCCCTACCGGCCATGTTCGTGGCTATTGTAATTTGCCCTTCATTTCCAGCCTCAGCTACTATCTCTGCCTCACGTTGATGCATTTTGGCATTTAGTACATTATGCTTGATATCTCTCATATCTAACATTTTACCTAATAGCTCAGACACCTCAACGTTGGTAGTACCTACTAGTATTGGTCTTCCTTGTTCTTTTAACTTTACTATTTCATCTATAACAGCGTTGTACTTTTCTCTTTTAGTTCTGAAAAGTAAATCATCCCTATCATCTCTAGTGATAGGTCTGTTTGTAGGAATTATAACTACATCTAACTTATATATATCCCATAACTCCCCCGCTTCAGTTTCTGCTGTTCCTGTCATACCGGACAGTTTATGGTACATTCTAAAGAAGTTTTGAAGAGTTACCGTAGCGTATGTCTGTGTAACAGCCTCCACCTTTACATTTTCTTTAGACTCGATAGCTTGGTGTAACCCATCAGAATAACGTCTACCTTCCATGATACGTCCCGTTTGTTCATCTACGATTTTCACCTTATTGTCCATTACTACATACTCTATATCTTTTTCGAATAAAGTATATGCCTTTAACAATTGGTTGATTGTATGAACTCTCTGAGATTTTATACCGAAGTCATTCATCAGCTCCTGCTTCTTAGCTAACTTCTCCTCATCACTTCCCTCACCATTTTCTATATCTGCCATATCAGACCCTACATCGGGCATGATAAAGAAATTATCATCATCTAGGTCCTTGCCTATTATTTCTAATCCTTTAGGCTGAAGCTCTATAGCATTTGTTTTTTCATCTATCATAAATAATAGCTCTGCATCTACTAGGTGCATTTCACGGCTATTGTCCTGCATATAAAATCCTTCTGTTTTTAAAAGCTGGGCTCTCACTCCCTCTTCACTCAAATACTTTATGAGTGCTTTATTCTTAGGCAGTCCTCTAAATGCGCGTAGCAATGACATCCCACCTTCTTTAGCATCCTCCTTTGAAACCTCTCCTTCAGCTATCCCAATTAATTTGGTTTTAGCATCAGCTAAAAATTGCAACGCCAATTGTTTCTGGGCGTTTACTATAGATTGAATTTTAGGTTTAAGCGCATCAAATTCATGCTCATCTCCTTTAGGAGTTGGACCAGAAATAATCAATGGAGTTCTAGCCTCATCCACCAAGACAGAATCTACCTCATCTACGATAGCATAATGGTGTTTTCTCTGAACTAAACTCTCAACATCAGAAGCCATGTTATCCCTTAGGTAATCAAAACCGAATTCGTTATTCGTACCATAAGTAATATCTGCTTTGTAAGCATTTCTTCTTTCTTCTGAGTTAGGTCTATGTTTATCTATACAGTCTACCGTTAACCCATGGAATTCGAAAATAGGTCCCATCCACTCGCTATCTCTTCGAGCTAGATAATCATTCACTGTTACTAAGTGAACACCTCTTCCGGCTAGAGCATTTAAGAACATAGGCAGTGTGGCTACTAAAGTTTTTCCTTCTCCAGTTTGCATCTCTGCTATTTTCCCTTGGTGCATCGCTATACCTCCAATAAGCTGTACATCATAGTGAACCATTTCCCACTTGATTAAAGCTCCTGCAGCATTCCAAGCTGTTTTCCAGCTTGCTTTATCTCCATTTATCACTATAGCATCCCTCTCAGCGGCTAGGTCCTTATCCATTTGTGAGGCAGTAACTTCTACCTCATCGTTTATCATAAATCTTCTAGCTGTCTCCTTTATAGTAGCATATGCCTCGGGCAAAATATTATTTAAGACTTCCTCTAACTTTACATCTGATGCTACAGTTAGTTGATCAATTCTCTCAAAAAACTCTTCTTTATCAGTAATAGAAACTCCTTCTTCGTCTGCCTTAACTTTTAGCTCCTTAATTTCGTTTTCTTCCTCTGCTATGAAGTCAGCTATTCTCTGCCTTAACTCAGAAGCTTTTCCTCTTAACTCATCATTGGTTAAAGAAGCATATGTAGCGAAGAATTCATTGGTCTTTTCTACTAGAGGATTCATTAATTTGATATCCTTCTCCGCCTTGTCTCCTACGAACCTCTTTATTAATTTACTTATTGAACCTATCATAATGTCGTTTTCTCAGTGTTACTTCAGGAAACCGTAGCCCGAATTTACGCGTTGCAAAAATAATTCAAATCCTCCTGCGTGCATTCAAATACTACTAGCCAATGTCATAAATCATTCCAACGAATCTGCGTCTGACATATTGGCTGAGTTATAAAACACACATCCCCGTTTTATGTTGGAGCTATAACATGCAAACACAAACCCCCCAAGCTATTTTTTTTAACACGTTTTCCATACTCTTAGGTAATCATCTTATTATCAAATGACTGAAAGCCCAAAATCCCTGTAAAAAAGAAATTAACAGAAAAAAAAAGGGTTGTTGAAACATTCTCCACACATGATAAACACCCATGTTTCACGAACTAATCGGAGATACAGAAGCATGTGTAATGACTGTGTAAAACTATGTCCAATTGTGAATTGTTTAGTTCGCTAAACAAGGAATAAAAATTCAATATTTGTAATGTCTAGAAATCGAATGAATTCTACAACTACAGAAATCTCGTTCTAAACGTACCGATTGAATCCTGTAACCAAGGAGTCAAGGTCAACAAATAACATACCAGAACCCCAAACGAAGAGCCGCTAGGTAATGCCTTGTCGACTCTAAAATACTCAGTAAAATGGCAGAAACAAATAGATTACCAGAACCGATTTTAGAAGACAACCCAAACAGATTTGTACTTTTCCCCATAGTCCATGATGATATTTGGGCTTTTTATAAAAAATCTGAGGCTAGTTTTTGGACAGCTGAAGAAATTGATTTAGAAGCTGATTTAGTTGACTGGGAAAAGAAGTTAAATGATGACGAGCGTCACTTTGTGAAACATGTATTAGCATTCTTCGCTGCTAGTGATGGTATCGTTAATGAAAACTTAGCAGAAAACTTTGTAGCAGAAGTTCAATACACTGAAGCTAAGTTCTTTTATGGTTTTCAAATAATGGTAGAGAATATTCACTCAGAAACTTATTCTTTGCTTATAGACACCTACATCAAAGACACAGCCGAGAAGAATATGCTTTTTAACGCAATAGAAACATTAGATTGTGTAAAAAAGAAAGCGGATTGGGCATTGAGATGGATTGACAACGGTAACTTCGCTGAGAGGATAGTAGCTTTTGCTGCTGTAGAGGGAATATTTTTCTCAGGTTCATTCTGTTCTATTTTCTGGTTAAAGAAAAGAGGCCTTATGCCAGGATTAAGTTTCTCTAACGAATTAATATCACGAGACGAGGGACTGCACTGTGATTTTGCTTGTTTAATTTACAACGAACATATCCAGAACAAGCTAGACCCAGAAGACGTCAAAAAGATTATCGTAGACGCAGTAGATATAGAAAAAGACTTCGTAACTGATGCGCTTCCAGTAAGACTGATAGGCATGAACTCTGACCTTATGACTCAATACATCGAGTTTGTGGCAGACAGACTATTAGTAGAGTTAGGATGTGAGAAAGTTTATGATGCTACGAACCCTTTTGATTTCATGGAAATGATTTCTCTACAAGGAAAGACCAACTTCTTTGAGAAACGAGTGGGTGAATACGCTAAAGCTGGCGTACTAACCGGAAAGGAATCACAAACGTTCAGCTTAGATGAAGACTTTTAGTCTGATTCCCTGAACAACACAGTATACCTAAACAAATTATAGATAACCACAGTAACCGTGAATTAAATGTTTATTTCATGTGAGAGAATTATTCTCTCTAAGTTCACCCATTACTAACCTTATAACCACACAGGAGCAACACCATGTATGTATTAAAACGAGATGGCCGAAAAGAGACGGTACAATTTGATAAAATTACCGCCCGAGTTAAAAAATTATGTTACGGACTAAACGTAGCAGTTGACCCATTAAAGGTGGCCATGAAGGTCATCGAGGGAGTTTATGACAGTGTAACCACGTCTGAACTTGATAATTTAGCAGCAGAAATAGCAGCTACTAACACCACTACACATCCAGATTATGCGCAACTAGCTTCTAGAATAGCTGTAAGTAACTTGCACAAGAACACGAAGAAATCGTTTAGCCAAACGATGACTGATCTTTATGAATATAAAGACCCTAAAACTGGAGCAAATGCTTCTCTAGTGGCAGAGGATGTTTACAAAACCATTATGGATAATTCAGAGAGATTAGACTCTACGATTATCTACGATAGAGATTTCAACTATGATTACTTTGGTTTTAAAACCTTAGAGAGATCTTACCTCTTAAGAACATTAGGCCAAGTAACTGAGAGACCTCAGCACATGTTAATGAGAGTTTCTGTAGGAATACATGGTGATGATTTAGAATCTGCCATAGAAACCTATAACATGATGAGCCAAGGATGGTTTACACATGCTACTCCAACGTTATTTAATGCTGGAACTCCTAAGCCTCAAATGTCTTCTTGTTTCTTACTTACGATGAAAGAAGACAGTATCGATGGTATTTATGACACGCTGACGCAGTGTGCTAAAATTTCTCAGAGTGCTGGAGGAATAGGCCTCTCAATACATGACATAAGAGCTAAAGGATCTTACATCAAAGGAACCAATGGAACCTCTAACGGAATAGTACCTATGCTGAAAGTGTTTAACGACACCGCCAGATACGTAGATCAAGGTGGAGGTAAAAGAAAAGGTTCTTTCGCGATTTACATCGAGCCATGGCATGCAGATGTTATGGATTTCTTAGATCTTAAGAAAAATCACGGTAAAGAAGAGCAGCGAGCTAGAGATTTATTCTACGCATTATGGGTATGTGACTTGTTTATGCAGAGAGTAGAAGATGGTGGAAACTGGACGTTAATGTGTCCAAATGAGTGTCCTGGTCTTTCTGATGTTTACGGAAAAGAATTTGAAGCGCTTTACACAAAGTACGAAGCTGAAGGAAAAGGAAGAGAAACGATCAAAGCTCAAGAGCTCTGGTTTAAAATCTTAGAATCTCAGATAGAAACTGGCACTCCTTATATGCTTTATAAAGATGCTGCCAATGAGAAATCTAATCAGAAAAACTTGGGAACTATTAAAAGTTCTAACCTCTGTACTGAGATTATGGAATATACAGCTCCAGACGAAGTAGCCGTGTGTAACCTAGCGAGTATAGCAGTTCCCAAATTCGTAATAGATGGTGAGTTTGATCACAAAGAGCTCTACAAAGTAACGTATAGAGTAACTAAGAACTTAAACAAAGTAATAGATAGAAACTATTACCCAGTAAAAGAAGCTGAGAATTCTAACATGCGTCACCGCCCAGTTGGAATAGGTATTCAAGGATTAGCAGATGCGTTTATTAAAATGCGTTTCCCTTTCGATTCTCCTGAGGCTCGTCTCATGAATAAAGAAATCTTCGAAACTATATACTTCGCAGCTTGTACAGCTTCTAAGGATTTAGCTATCGAAGAAGGAGCGTATGAATCGTTCAAAGGTTCACCAGCTTCTAAAGGGAAACTTCAGCCAGATTTGTGGGGAGTAACTCCTTCTGATAGATGGGACTGGAAAGCGCTTAAAGCTGAGATAGTAAAAAAAGGAATGAGAAATTCTCTTTTAGTAGCACCTATGCCTACTGCATCTACAGCTCAAATTTTAGGAAACAACGAATGCTTCGAGCCTTACACTTCTAATATTTACACGAGAAGAGTACTTTCTGGTGAATACATCATCGTGAACAAGCATTTATTAAGAGACTTAAATGCCCTTGGACTATGGAATGACGAGATGAAGAATAAACTCATCGCAGCGAATGGTTCTGTTCAAGGAATAAAAGAAGTTCCAGAAAATCTAAAAGCACTTTATAAAACGGCTTGGGAAATTTCTCAAAAAGTAATTATAGACATGGCTGCAGACAGAGGAGCTTTTATTGACCAATCACAGTCATTGAATATTTTCATGGAGAATGCAAACTTCAAAAAAATGAGTTCAATGCATTTTTATGGTTGGAAGTCAGGTTTAAAAACTGGGATGTATTACTTAAGAACGAAGGCAGCGACAGATGCTATCAAGTTCACAGTAGACAAGAAATACAAAGAAGTAACTCCAGTGGCTAAAACCGAAGAAGAAAGACTAGTAGCAGAAGAAGCTATGGCATGCTCTATTGAAAATGGAGACGACTGCGATATGTGTGGCAGTTAAACCATGGCTTATTTGAATAAGCAACTATTAAGTTAGTAACTGAGAATGTTTATCTCTCTTAAAACGCCTTTTGATTTATCAAGAGGCGTTTTTTTGTTCAAGAGTCAGCAGAGAACCCTTTTTTCATAGAAAACAATTTATACTTCAACAGTATTCATTACACATTGTGACATCGTTTCATCATCTCGTTGCTTCATTCATTTATCTTTGCTCCGATAGCTAAAGTAAAGATGAAGAAAGACATGAAATTCGGCACCAAGTGCATCCATGCTGGAGTAGAGCCCGACCCAAGTACAGGGGCTATTATGACTCCGATTTTTCAAACATCTACTTACGTCCAGACTGCTGTAGGAGAGCATAAAGGATATTCTTATGCTCGGTCTAGCAATCCGACTAGATCGGCCTTGGAGAGTGCCCTGGCAGTATTAGAAAACGGAAACTACGGCTTGTGCTTCGGTTCGGGAATGGCAGCTATAGACAATATTATAAAAACCCTTCGACCCGGAGATGAAGTGATTTCTATAGGTGATGTATATGGCGGAACGTATAGAATTTTCACTACCGTTTTTTCTCATTACGGCATCACGTTTAACTTCATTAATCTTACCGATGGTGAGGCACTAAAACCACACCTTACAGATAAGACTAAGCTGGTTTGGCTAGAAACTCCTACCAACCCTACGCTAAAAATAGCAGACATTCATTCTATAGCAGAAGTAACAAAGGCTCACGGAGCTCTGCTGGCGGTAGATAACACCTTTGCTACGCCCTATAACCAAACTCCTTTAGACCTAGGGGCTGATATAGTAATGCACTCGGTTACGAAGTATTTAGGAGGACACTCCGATACCGTTATGGGAGCTCTCATATGCAATGATGACGCGCTAGCGAAAGAACTTTACAGATTACAAAATTCATGTGGAGCCATTCCAGGTCCTCAAGACTGTTTCTTAGCTCTGAGGGGACTAAAAACACTTCATCTTAGAATGAAACAGCATGCTATTAATGCAGGTGCTGTAGCTACAATGTTGAGCCATCATCCAAAGGTAGATAAGGTCTATTACCCCGGATTAGTGCATAGCCCAGGGCACAAAGTGGCTACCACTCAAATGAGAACTTACGGTGGAATGGTCAGTTTCACACTAAAAGAAGACAGCCGAAAAGCTGCACATAACGTACTAGCTAAGTGTGAAGTGTTCACGCTAGCAGAATCTTTAGGGGGTGTAGAATCTCTTATAGGTCACCCAGCGACTATGACCCACGCTAGTATTCCAAAGGAAACTAGAGAGCAATCAGGGATTACTGATTCTCTTATTAGACTGAGCGTAGGCGTAGAGGACACAGAAGATATACTAGAAGATTTAAGACAAGCAATAGGATAAAACCATGGATAAAATAGCCATCATAGGAGCAGGATTAGTAGGAAGTTTACAAGCCATTTATATGGCACGTAAAGGATTTCAGGTAACTGTATACGAGCGCAGATCTGACATCAGAAATGCAGAACTAGTGGCTGGAAGGTCTATCAACCTATCCTTAAGTGATAGAGGTTGGAAAGCCTTGAAAGGGGCAGGTATTAGCGATGAAATAAAGAAAATAGCTATTCCTATGAAAGGCCGTATGGTGCATGATCTAGAAGGAAACCAGAGCTTTCAACCCTATGGTTTCCATGACCAAGCTATATATTCGGTTAGTAGAGGTGAACTAAATAAACAACTGCTCATAAAAGCGGATGAATACCCTAATGTAGAGCTGATCTTTAACCAGCAGTTAAAAGACATCAACTTAAAAACCAATGCCCTTAAGATTCAAAACATTCATACCAAAGAGTTATCAGAAAAAGCGTACGACAGAATACTAGGAACAGACGGAGCGTTTAGTGCAGTAAGACTCAGATTAATGAAAACCGACAGGTTTAATTTCTCTCAAAACTACCTAGAGCATGGGTATAAAGAATTGCACATACCCGCTAACGCTGATGGAACACATAAGCTAGATAAGAACTCACTACATATATGGCCTCGTGGGCAATTTATGCTCATAGCGCTGCCTAATATAGATGGAAGTTTTACCCTTACCCTCTTTTTCCCTTATGACGGAGAAGTGTCGTTTACCTCATTAGATACAGATGAAAAAGTACTGGCTTTCTTCCAAAAGACATTCCCAGATACGCTGCCTCTTATTCCAAATCTGATAAAAGATTACAATGAAAACCCTACGGCTGATCTGGTAACTATGAGATGCTCTCCATGGCACTACCAAGACAAGATATGCCTGATGGGAGATGCCTCACATGCCATCGTACCTTTCTATGGGCAAGGCATGAACAGTGGATTCGAAGATTGCACGGTTTTCAATGACTTTTTTGAACAGGACGACTGGGAGTGGGGACAAGTATTTTCGCAGTTCTCAGCCAAACGTGCTCCAGAAACTGACGCCATATCAGAGTTAGCACTTCGAAACTATGTAGAAATGCGCGATCTTACCGCTAATGAAGAGTGGCTTCTGCAGAAAAAAATAGAGCGTAAGATTACAACCAAACATCCAGATAAATGGCTACCGCTGTACAGCCAAGTAACCTTCAGCCACACCCCTTATGATGTGGCGCTGCGCAATGGTGATCTCCAAAATTCAATCATGAAACGTGTAATGGACAGACCAGATATATCTGAAGTATGGGACACAGAAGAAGTGGAACAAGCAGTATTAAATGAGTTAGAGAATTTATAAGCGCGTTGCAAATGCTTAAAATCACTTGTAATCGTTTAAATTCATTTACTCTATAGATATTCAACTGATTGATTGGTTTTTATCCTTAAATTAGGAACATAATATATAGTGTGAATAAACGCTATAGCATATA
>Ga0209712_10000857_pt1 | contig 26267 bp, 28 predicted proteins | sample ArcOceMetagenome_FD_187443 | JGI IMG/M metagenome (GOLD analysis project Ga0209712, IMG submission 187443) | Marine eukaryotic phytoplankton communities from Arctic Ocean - Arctic Ocean - Greenland ARC118M Metagenome (SPAdes) (version 2) | ecosystem: Environmental > Aquatic > Marine > Oceanic...
TGTAAAAGCCAAATCATCTAAAATATCTAATAAAGATCTTCTGAGGTAGCCACTATCATCAATACTTCCGATTAAGAATTCTGCAATTCGTTCTTCTTCATCCGATAGAATAAGCGAACTGAGTTGACTTTTTAGGTGTTGATGAAAACCAATTCCGCCTGTAATAGGTACTGTTTTTTCTTCATCATCACTACTGTAGTTATTGGCATGGAGTTGGTAAGACGGTGTTTCATCGTCACTCAAATAGGCATCGATATCAATGTCTTGTGTATCGATGGTTTCATAGTCCTCATAATCATCCTGATAGTCTTCGAGAGGCTCAACAACTTCTTCTTTTCCGTCTTCCAGAGCTGGGTTTTCTTCAATTTCATTTTGAAGGCGTTGTTCGAAATCTAAAGTTGTCAGTTGAATCATCTTCATCAACTGTATTTGTTGAGGAGATAATTTTTGTGAAAGCTTTAATTGAAATTGTTGTTTCAGCATAATAAGTTGGGACTTTCCCTAAAAGTATGAAAAAGTAAAGACTTTAGAAAGTGGCATTCTGTGGCGTTCTTGGAAAAGGAATTACATCCCGAATATTACTCATTCCAGTTGCAAACAAAACCAAGCGTTCAAATCCAAGCCCAAAGCCACTATGCGGAGCACTTCCGAAGCGTCTAAGGTCAAGGTACCACCACAACTCTTCTTCGTCAATTCCCATTGCTTTGATTCGATCTTGAAGCACATCCAAACGTTCTTCACGCTGGGAACCGCCTACAATTTCTCCAATTCCAGGAAATAGAATGTCCATCGCTCGAACTGTTTTTTGGTCTTCGTTCATGCGCATATAAAACGCTTTGATTGTCGCAGGGTAGTCGTACAATATAACGGGGCAGTTGAAATGTTTTTCAACTAAAAAGCGTTCATGCTCACTTTGTAAGTCAGCACCCCATTCATCTATATTGTATTTAAATTTCTTCTTTTTATTCGGTTTGCTGTTCCGTAAAATGTCAATTGCTTCGGTATAGCTCACCCGCTTAAATTCATTTTCAACCACAAACTTTATTTTTTCTAATAAGCCCATTGCAGAACGTTCTGCTTGAGGTTTTGATTTGTCTTCTTGGGTAAGGCGATCATCTAAAAAGGTGAGATCTTCTTCACATTCTTTGAGTACATAAGCCAACACATTTTTGATGAACTTCTCTGCTAAATCCATATTGTCATCCAAATCAAAGAATGCCATCTCAGGTTCGATCATCCAAAATTCTGCAAGGTGACGAGTAGTATTTGAGTTTTCTGCTCTAAAAGTTGGACCAAACGTATACACTTCGCCTAAGCCCATTGCATAGGTTTCTGCCTCTAATTGCCCCGAAACAGTTAGGTGTGTTTCTTTTCCGAAAAAATCTTGATTGAAATCAATAGAACCATCTTCGTTAAGTGGTGGATTTTTCGGATCTAAAGCACTCACACGAAACATCTCCCCAGCTCCTTCAGCATCACTTCCTGTTACGATAGGGGTATGTACATATTGAAAACCTTCTTGTCTAAAAAATTGATGCACCCCAAAGGCAAGTGCAGAGCGAACACGCATTACAGCACTAAATGTAGCTGTTCTAACACGTAGATGTGCCTTTTCTCTAAGAAACTCTAAACTGTGTTTTTTGGGCTGAATAGGGTAGCTTTCTGGATCAGCTTCTCCATAAATAAAAACATCAGTTGCTTGAATTTCTGCAGATTGACCTTTTCCTTGACTCTCCACAAAGTTTCCAGTAATTTTTACAGCTGCACCTGTATTTATTTTTTTCAGAACATCTTCGTCCATGGATTCAAAATCCACAACACATTGTAGGTTCCCTAAAGTAGACCCGTCGTTTAGGGCTATAAAACGATTGGCTCTAAAGGTTCGTACCCAACCTCTAACACTAACTTCTTGGCCAGTAGCCGGTAATTTCAATAAGGACTTAATCTTCATAATAGTCTTGTTCTTTCGCTGCAAAGATAGCAGATTATCTAAATTCTAGTTTATACTTCTTAGACTTCCTTTGTTTCTTTTCGCTCTAAAATCTGTAGTGTAGGTTCTTTCATTACATCTTCATTTGAAACTGTCCGTTCCAGTGAAATAAGAAGGGATGGAAGTAATATTAAATTCGCAAGCATTGCAAATAAAAGTGTAGCAGATACCAGTCCACCCAAGGCTACGGTTCCACCGAATTCTGAAATCATGAAAACGGAAAAGCCAAAAAACAAAACAATGGAAGTATAAAACATACTCACTCCAGTTTCTCGTAGTGCTGCATATACAGAACGTTGAATTTTCCATTTAGAGTCGATCAATTCCTGTCTATATTTTGCTAAAAAATGAATGGTATCGTCAACCGAAATCCCAAAGGCAATACTAAAAACTAAGATTGTGGAAGGTTTTATAGGGATGCCCAAGTAGCCCATCATTCCTGCGGTTACCAATAAAGGAAGGAGGTTTGGGATTAGTGATATGATGATCATTTTGAAAGAACGAAATAAATAAGCCATGAAAAGAGCGATCAGTAAAATGGCTAAGGAAAGCGATAGTATAAGGTTATTGATTAGATATTTGGTTCCTTTTAGGAAAATAAGGGATTTCCCAGTAAGCTGAACTTCATAACGATCTTCAGGAAAAATCTTTTTAATTTCTTTTTCTAAATCTGCTTTAATTTCTTCCATTCGTTCTGTTCGAATGTCTTTCATAAAGGTGGACAAACGTGCGTATTGCCCTGTGGAATCGACGTAGTTCTTCATCAGATTATCGCCTCCGTTTTCCTTGTCAAAATAAGATAGGATGAAATTGTTTTCTTGAGCTGTAGGTAGCTTGTAGTAGTTTGGATTTCCATTGTAATACGCTTGTTTGGCATATTTCATTGCATTGACTATGGAAAGGGGAGTCGATAACTCAGGAATTGCATCAATGCTTTTTCCTAGGGCATCCATACGTTTCAGGGTAGGGAGTTTTACAACTCCGTTTTTCCGTTTGGTATCAATTAGAATTTCTAAAGGTACAATCCCATTGAATTCTTGATCGAAGAACAAAATATCTTTGAAAAATTCTTTCTTCTGAGGCATGTCTTCAAGAATGCTTCCAGAGATTCGAATTTGGTAAATCCCAATGATGCTAGCAACCAAAAGAACAAGCGAAATGATATAGGTGTTGATTCTACGGTGGCGCACAATATTTTCCATCCAACCAACAAAACGATCAATCGACTTGTTTTTCAAATGGTTTAAATGCTTTTTGTTGGGCAAGGGCATAAAGCTGTAGATGATTGGAATCAATAGGAGGGATAGTATAAAAATCCCAATCACATTGATGGATGCAATGATTCCAAATTCCTTGAGGAGTTTACTGTCGGTTAGTATAAAGGTGGCAAATCCAGAGGCAGTTGTCAGGTTAGTCATTAAAGTGGCATTTCCAATCTTTACTATAACCTGCTGAAGGGATTTAGCTTGGTTTCCATGTTTGGCAACTTCTTGCTGGTATTTATTGATTAAGAAAATGCAATTTGGAATTCCAATAACAATGATTAGAGGAGGAATCAAGGCTGTCAAAACAGTTATTTCATATCCCATCCACCCTAAAGTTCCAAGAGCCCAGACTACTCCAAAGAGGACGATGACCATGGATATTAAAGTCGCCCGTATGGAGCGGAAGAATAAGAAGAAAATCAAGGAAGTTATTCCCATAGCTCCCAAAACGAAAATTCCAATTTCGTCAACTATGTTTTGAGCATTGAGGGTACGAATGTAGGGCATACCCGAGGCACGAACATCAACTTCGTTTTTAGCTTCAAACTCTTCAATCAAAGGGATGAAGGTGTCGTAAATGAATTTTTTTCTTGCAGCACTATTTACAATTTCGGTTTTCATATAAACCGCTGTTCGTACTGTCTGAGTTTTTTTATTGAATAAGAGGTTTTCGAAAAAAGGTAATTCCTTGAAAAGTAGCTGTTTGAGTAAGGCAAATTCAGCTTCAGTTTCAGGTTTTTTAGCCTGAAAAGGAATCATTTCAAATTTGTTTTTTTGCTTGTTTTTAGATAAAACCTTCAGATTGTCTAGAGAAAGGACAAAATCAATTTCTTCATAAGACCCAAGTTTTGCACTCAATTCATTCCAAGCTTCTAATCGACCTTTACTGAATAGTTTTTGATCTTGCAGTGCAAGTACCATTACATTGCCTTCTTCTCCAAAAAGTTTAAGAAATTCGTTGTAACGAATATTCTCTTGGTGCTGATCAGGAAGTAAGTTGGCTTCGGTGAAAGTGAAGCGCATGTGTTTCCACTGAGATACCCAAAAGGCAGTGGCTGCAAAAAGTATAATGAGTAGTGTAAAACGGTTTCGGAGAATAAGACGAGCAACACTTTCCCAAAAATTCCAATTTCCTTTTTTTTTCATAATGTGGAGCGCTCAGTGATTGATCTGAGCAAAAGGATCAGACTGTTAAAATCTCTTTTTCTTTGCGAACATATACTTCATCAGTTTTTTTGATGTAGGCATCGGTGTGTTTTTGAACATCAATTTCACAATTTTTTTGCTCGTCATCAGAAACCTCTGATTTTTTGATTTCGTTATTTGCGTCTTTACGAGCATTACGAATACTTACTTTGGCGGTTTCGGTCTCAGCTTTTGCCATTTTGGCTAATTCTTTTCGACGTTCTTCCGTTAATGGTGGAACGCTAATGATTATGGATTCCCCATTATTCATTGGGTTGAAACCTAAATTAGCATTCATGATAGCTTTTTCTATCTCAGTAAGCAATGCTTTTTCCCAAGGCTGAATGGACAACGTGCGGGCATCGGGTGTGCTTACATTTGCCACTTGACTCAGTGGGGTAGGTGATCCGTAGTAATCAACCATAACACTACTAAGCATAACGGGATTTGCTTTTCCAGCTCTGATTTTCAGTAATTCAGTCTCTAAATGTTCAATAGCACTACTCATACTTTCAAGTGTGCTGTCAATGATAAATTGTAATTCTTCGTTCATAAGCTTGTGACTTAAAGATCTACTTTGGTTCCTATATTTTCTCCCCGTACAACACGGACTAAGTTCCCTTTCGTATTCATATCAAATACGATGATGGGCAATTTGTTTTCTTGGCTTAAAGTGAAAGCAGTTGTATCCATTATTTTCAAACCTTTTTTGAGAACTTCTTCAAAAGAAAGAGTGTCAAATTTCACAGCTTCTTTATTTTTTTCAGGATCTTCATTATAGATACCATCTACACGAGTGCCTTTTAAAATCACATCTGCATTGATTTCAACCGCACGAAGTACAGCTGCTGAATCTGTTGTGAAAAATGGATTTCCTGTACCCGCACTAAAAATAACAACGCGATTCTTTTCTAGATGGCGAACAGCTTTTCTTTTGATATAAGGCTCTGCAACGGCTTCAATTTTTAAAGCGGTTTGTAAGCGTGTTGGCACACCAACATTTTCAAGTGCGCTTTGCAGTGCAAGACCGTTGATTACAGTAGCGAGCATACCCATATAATCTGCCTGAACTCGATCGATTCCTTGACTAGATCCCGAAACACCTCTGAAAATGTTTCCACCACCAATAACAATAGCGATTTCTATTTTCTGATCGGATATCTGCTTTATTTCTTCAGCATATTCGTTAATCCTTACCGGATCTATTCCATGTGTGCGATCGCCCATAAGCGCTTCGCCACTAAGTTTAAGTAATATACGGTTGAAGTTCATCTGTTTTTTTTAGTGTTACAAATATAGAGAATTAAGGGGACTGATTTTGTGATAATACAGGGTTTAGCTTATTTTTTTATCTGTTTCTCGAAATCTTCGATACTTACAGCCTGTTCAATATTGAATTCTCCAATTCGAGTTCTTCGTAAAGCACTGAGATGTGCCCCAGAATTTAAGGCTTTACCGTAGTCATTGGCAAGGGATCGAATGTAAGTGCCTTTGCTGCAAATGACTTTAAAATCAACTTTAGGAAGTGCTTTCTGTGTCAATTCAAAACTACGAATATTAACTTTTCGAGTCGGAATTTCGACTTCAATCCCCTCGCGAGCAAATTCATACAGCCGTTTTCCGTCTTTTTTTAAGGCAGAAAAAACAGGTGGATACTGATCAATAGTTCCAACGAACTGATCTAGGGTGTTGTGAAGTAATTCTTCAGTGATATGGTCCGTAGGAAAGGTATTGTCAATTTCAGTTTCAAGGTCATAAGAAGGAGTGGTCGATCCTAGAGTAAAAGTGCCGGTGTATTCTTTTTCTTGACCCATGAATTGCTCAATACTTTTGGTCATTTTACCAGTGCATAAAATTAGAAGACCAGATGCCAGGGGATCTAGAGTTCCAGCATGACCAACTTTAATTTTTTTAATACCAAAGGTGGATCGAATCAGCCAGCGTATTTTATTGACAACCTGAAAAGAAGTCCAATCCAAAGGTTTGTCTATTAGAATGATTTCACCATTCAGAAACTGTTCTTTCATTGCACTCATAAAACACCATAGATCATAGCCGCAGTACCAGCGATTAAACAATACAAACTAAAGTACCAGAGTTTCGAATTTTTCACCCATTCAATCATCCATTTGCAAGCTGCTATTCCGGTTAGGAAAGCTGCAATAAAACCAATGCCGAGGCTTAGTATATTGATATCAGATATTTCAGAATCTATTTCTAAGATACTTTTTGCCATGCTTCCAAAAATCAATGGAATGACCATAAGGAAAGAAAAACGGGCAGCTTTACTTTTGTCAATGCCAAGAATAACACCCAAGGCTATGGTAGCTCCACTTCTCGATATTCCAGGCAGAATGGCAATGGCTTGAATGACACCGATGCCCAGCGCATTTTTAAAATTCAAATCTTTTTCTGTTACCTTAGCACGGTTTGCAAAGTATAGTAAGGCCGCCGTAATCCACAACATACCGCCGACTAAAAGTATGTTTTGATGGAATAATTGTGTGATTAGATCTTCAAAAAAGAGACCTACAAATACAGCAGGAATCATGGAGAGTATGATTTTCGCAGAAAAGTAAAAAGCGTCATTTTGTTTGAACTGGAATAGACCTTGTAGAATTTCTTTAATATCATTTCTAAAGACAACCATTGTACTCAAAGCTGTTGCTCCGTGAAGCACAAGAGTCATTAGTAAACTTTCTTTGGGTAACGATTTGTCGCCCAAAATAGTTTTGGCAATTTCTAAATGTCCGCTAGATGATATCGGTAAAAATTCGGTAAGCCCTTGAATGATGCCCAGCAAAATAGCTGTAAGTATATCCATTAAATTATTTTTTTGGAGAAGTCAAAATTGAGTATACTGCAATTCCAAAACCCAATAAAACTAATGTTGGAGCTAATCGAATTCGTCTAAAACTAAAAATTTCAGGGTTGAATACATTTGGATCTGGACTTCCACCACCAGCCATTAAGAAAAACCCTAAGCTGATTATTGCAAGAGAAAGGAAAAGGAAATGGTAATTACGCTTACCAAATATGAATTGTTTTTTTGTAGATTCGGTTTTTTTCATGGCAATTTATTGAACGGCTTCGGTTGTTAGATTGAGGAAACGTTGAGTAGCGAAAAATGTGCTCAAGCCTGTTATTAATATTCCCATTGCCAAAATGCTAGAGAAAATAACGGTAGGTTCAATAGGGTTAGCAATTAGATTGAGTTCAGGGAAACGCTCATTGAGTTCATAAAGCACACCAGCCAGAGCAGCCAGGGCTATCATAGAACCATAAATACCCAGTTGTAAATGTTTCCAAATAAACGGTCTTCGGATAAAACTTTTAGTAGCCCCTACCAGTTGCATGGTTTTAATGATCATCCTTTTGGAGTAAATGGATAGGCGAATAGAACTATTGATGAGTAAGATGGCGACAAGAATGAAGACGCCGCTCAAAATTAAAATCCATTCGGTTATTTTCTTAATGTTCTCATCCAATATTTCGACCAAAGGTTGGTCGTAAAGAACTTCACTTATGTAGGCTTTATTTTCAAAATCTTTCTGAAGTTGACTCAAAAAAGCAGGCGATACGTAGGCAGCATTGAAATATACATCGATAGAACTCAACAGAGGGTTGTACCCTAGGAACTCCATGAAATCTTCTCCAATTTCTTTGGCATGAATTTCTGCAGCCTCTTCCTTGGACACAAAACGGCTTGTTTTGGTTTCTTGTCGAAGGGCAAGACTTTTTTGAAGTTGTTTAACCTCAATCGGCTTGGCTGTATCGTTGATGTAAATAGTGAAAGCGATTTGCTCCTTAAAGTGATCTGCAACTTTCTTTGAATTCAACAAGAGAAGGCCAAGTAAACCCACTAGAAACAAGACAAGAGATATACTCACTACTACTGAAAAGTAGGTGGATAACAAGCGTCTTTTTTGGTAGTTGTCTTGTGAATTCTTTCGCACAGCCATTGAATTAATACTGTAAAAATACTAAAGACAAATCAATTTGTATTCTTGGTGCCGATAAACTTTTTCCTTTCCCGCTTTAGCCCTATTTTTGTGCATCTAATAAATTGAATTACTGTGGGGTATAATTTCCTTGAAATCGAGAAAAAGTGGCAAGACTATTGGGCCAAAAATCAAACGTTTAAAGCTGAAAACAAAAGCACACTTCCAAAATATTATGTTTTGGATATGTTTCCTTACCCATCAGGGGCAGGTTTACACGTAGGCCATCCTTTAGGTTATATAGCCAGTGATATTTATGCGAGGTACAAACGACACAAAGGGTTTAATGTGCTTCATCCGCAAGGATACGATTCCTTTGGTTTGCCAGCCGAACAATATGCAATTCAGACGGGTCAACATCCCAATATAACGACACAAACCAACATCAATCGCTATCGTGAACAACTCGATCGAATGGGCTTTTCTTTCGATTGGAGTCGTGAAGTTAGAACCTCACAGGCAGATTATTACAAATGGACGCAATGGATTTTTCTATTGTTGTTTGATTCTTATTATTGTAAGAAAGCAAACGCAGCACAGCCGATCAAGGACTTAATAATACATTTTGAACAAAAAGGAAACCAAGACCTAGAAGCAGTTTGTGATGAAAATACCGCAACTTTTACTGCAACTGATTGGTCTTCTTTTTCAGCAAAAGAGCAACAAGAAGTTTTACTAATGTATCGCTTGGCTTATTTGTCTGAGACCGAAGTAAACTGGTGTCCTGAACTTGGAACTGTTCTTGCCAATGATGAAATCATCAATGGTGTTTCGGAACGAGGAGGTTTTCCAGTAACAAAAAAGAAAATGAAACAATGGAGTATGCGAATCGGTGCTTATGCCGAACGCTTACTTCAAGGACTAAATACCATAGATTGGCCAGATTCTTTAAAGGAAATGCAACGCAACTGGATTGGAAAATCAATTGGAGCAAACGTGCGTTTTGAGATTCAAAACCATGAAGGAACAATTGAGGTTTTTACAACACGACCAGACACCTTGTTTGGGGTGACGTTTATGACCTTAGCTCCTGAACACGATTTGGTTCAAATAATCACTACAGATGATCAAAAGAAAGCCGTTGCTGCCTATGTCGAGGCAAGTGCTCAGCGATCTGAACGTGATCGTATGGCAGATGTAAAAACCATCAGTGGTGTGTTTACAGGAGCCTATGCACTTCATCCACTTACTCAAGAACCTGTCCCAATTTGGATCGGTGATTATGTGCTTGCTGGATATGGAACAGGTGCTGTAATGGCAGTTCCATGTGGAGACCAAAGAGATTATGATTTCGCAAAACATTTTGATATATCGATCCGTAATATTTTTGAAGGAGCCGATATTTCGAAAGAAGCTTTTACCGAAAAAGGAAAAACACAAATAACCGATTCAGACTTTTTAAATGGCTTAGCTTATAAAGAAGCAATGGCCACCGTTATTGAACGTTTAGAAAAGGATGGTTCTGGAGAAGGTACAATAAACTTCAGGTTAAGAGATGCTATTTTTAGCAGACAACGCTATTGGGGAGAACCCATTCCGGTGTATTATAAAGAAGGCCTTCCTGTATGCTTGAAACCTGAAAACCTGCCACTAGTACTTCCAGAAGTAGAACAATATTTGCCTACTCCTGAAGGAGCACCACCCTTGGGGAATGCTACAATTTGGGCATGGGATGCAGCGAACGAAAAAGTTGTCTCCAATACCGCAATTAACGAAACTACTGTTTTTCCTTTAGAATTGAACACTATGCCAGGATGGGCAGGAAGTTCTTGGTATTTCAACCGCTATATGGATGCTGATAACTCGGAAGCCTTTGTGAGTAAAGAAGCTGTTGATTATTGGCAAGAAGTTGATCTATATCTTGGAGGAAGTGAGCACGCTACGGGACATTTATTATATTCTCGTTTCTGGCAAAAATTTCTTTTTGATTTGAATTTACTTCCAGTCGAGGAGTACGCTAAAAAACTAATCAATCAGGGAATGATCCTCGGGTCTTCTGCTTTTGTATATCGTAAAAAAGGAACTCAAGAGTACATATCAAAAAGTCGTATTGAAGAATTTGAAGTTGATGCGATTCGAGTAGATGTAAGTCTTGTCAATTCATCGAATGAATTGGATACGGAGGGATTGAAAAACTGGCAATCACAATTCAAAGAAGCCACTTTTGTTCTAGAAGATGGCGTTTATGTTGTTGGGCGTGAGGTAGAGAAAATGTCAAAGTCCAAATACAATGTAGTAAACCCAGACCTGATTTGTGAGCAATATGGCGCAGATACATTGCGAATGTATGAAATGTTCCTAGGGCCATTAGAGCAAGCAAAACCATGGAATACAGCAGGTATTTCGGGGGTATATTCTTTCTTGAAGAAGTTGTGGAGGTTGTATCACCCCAATGAAGCTTTTTTTGTAAGTGAGGAAAAAGCATCTAAAGAATCTTTAAAAAGTTTACATCAAACCATAAAAAAAGTTACTGAGGATATCGAGAATTTTTCATTCAACACTTGTATCAGTTCTTTTATGATTTGTGTAAATGAATTGACCTCACAAAAGTGTAATGAAAGAGAAGTGTTGGAGCCGCTAGCGATTTTGCTTGCACCTTTTGCATCCCATACCGCTGAGGAGTTATGGGAACTCTTAGGTCATAATTCTAGTGTTAGTAAGGTAGCTTTTCCAATTCATGAGCCTTCTTATCTTGTAGAATCTTCTAAAAATTACCCCGTTTCTTTTAATGGAAAAATGCGTTTTACAATCGAACTTTCTTTGGAATTACAAGCTAAAGAAATCGAAGAAATAATCATGAATGACGATCGGACGCAACAACAATTACAAGGAAGAATTCCTAAAAAGGTAATCGTTGTCCCTGGTAAAATAATTAATATTGTAGGCTAATGGATGTTGAAATTATTGGCTTTGTTGCAGCACTTTTAACAACGTCTGCTTTTGTTCCACAGGTAATCAAAGTTTGGAAATCAAAATCTTCTAAGGGAGTTTCTGTATCCATGTATCTTGTATTACTCCTTGGAGTTTCTCTTTGGGGTGTTTATGGTTATTTAATAGATAGTATGTCTATTATGATCGCAAATACGGTTACGGGTTTTTTGCAACTCATAATTTTAGTTCTTATTCTTAAAAACAAGAATAAAGATTAAATTTTAACCACTAAAGAAATCAAAAACTATGGGTTCTTATCTTCTTTTAATCATTGTAATTGCGGCTGCTAGTTGGTGGGTAGGGAATACACTTAAAAAAAAATTCAAACACTATTCTAAAATTACCCTCAGAAACGGTCTGACTGGAAAAGAAATCGCAGAACAAATGTTATCTGACCACGGAATTCGAGATGTTAAAGTTGTTTCAACACCTGGTATGCTAACTGATCATTATAATCCAATGACGAAAACAGTTAATCTCAGTGAAGGAGTTTATATGCAGCGAAATGCTTCTGCAGCTGCAGTAGCAGCTCACGAATGTGGGCATGCAGTTCAGCACGCTACAGGTTATGAGTGGTTACAATTGCGATCAACACTAGTTCCTATGGTAAATGTTGCCTCTAATTTTTCGATGTACATTATCTTCGGCGGATTGATTGCATCTCAAACTTTAGTCTTTGGGCAGACGATAGCTTTAATCGGTGTTGGACTTTACGGACTGGGCACTGTGTTCAGTTTTATCACCCTTCCGGTTGAATACGATGCTAGCAACCGAGCACTAGATTGGTTGAAGCGAAAGAATATGGTAAGTCAACAAGAACTTGAAGGCGCAACCGATGCACTCAAATGGGCTGCACGGACCTATGTAGTGGCTGCTTTAGCTTCATTAGCGACTCTCATGTATCTTTTGTTTCGTGTTATGGGTAATAGTCGCGACTAGTTATAGCGCAATTTGCCTATTAATCTGCTGGTTCAAAGAAATGAAGGTTTCCGTTCTTGAAACACCACTAATCGTTTGAATTTTTGTGTTGAGTAGATTCATTAGATGTTCGTTGTCTTTACACAAAATCTTGATGAGTATACTCCAATTGCCGGTTGTATAGTGACATTCTGTTACCTCAGGAATTTTTTTAAGTTGTGCTACAGCCTCAGGATTACTCACCGCTTTATCCAAAAAAACACCAATAAATGCAAGCGTGTTATACCCCAATATTTTCGGGTTTATATTGATTTGAGACCCACTTATTAGAGAGGAATTTTCTAGTTTTTTTAATCGTTGATGGACAGCAGCACCAGAAATACCCGCTTTCTTCGATAATTCGACAATAGAAACACGTGCATTTTGAATTAAACCATTCAATAGAATTTTGTCAATTCCATCAACTTTCACTTCCTGATTTGTAATCTTCATTTAATATTTTTCATCAAAAGTATAATTTTGATTGAATAAATCAATCGCATTGGGATCTTTTATTGATTTAAGTAAACTGATTAGGGAAAAAGCTTTTGTGCGACTATCTTTATAAAAAAAAATAGAGAATGGAATTTCACACACGAATATCGAGTGCAATAGCAAGTGGTTTACTCATGTTAGCAGTTAGCTTAGGAGCCTTAGGGAGTCATTTCCTTAAAACTCGCTTAAGTCAAGATGCTCTGAGTAGTTTTGAAGTTGGAGTTCGTTATTTAATCTATCACAGTTTTGCAATATTGCTGATCAATAATATATCTGCCCTTGATACTAATGTGAAATCAACTTTCGTAAAATTAATCCTAGCTGGAGTTTTACTTTTCAGCGGTAGTGTTTTTCTTTTAGCAACAAAAGAGTTTCATGGTTGGCCTGTTAAATATCTAGGACCCATCACACCTATTGGCGGTCTTCTATTAATTTCGGCATGGGGGTACTTGATGCTTTCTTTTGTAAAGAAATAAATTTACTTTGGATTTGCTGCAATATACTTTTCAATGGCCATAGTCATCGAAGGAGTCTCGTCAGATGGAGCCTTGATGTCTATTCTTAGCTTAGCTTCATCAGCTGCTTTTACAGTGGTATTCCCGTAAACTGCGATCTTGGTATTGTTTTGTTCAAAATCCGGGAAATTGTGAAATAACGATTCAATTCCAGACGGACTAAAGAATACCAAAACATCATAACAAACATCGCTTAAGTCGGATAAGTCACTCACAACTGTTTTGTATAATTGAACTCGTGTCCAATCGATACCTAAGCTATCGAGAAAATCAGGAGTAGTGGGTTTTAAGATATCTGAAGATGGTAATAAAAACTTCTCATCACCAAATTTCTTGAACACCGTTTCTAAGTCATTCAAGCTTTTTTGACCCACATAGATTTTACGTTTTCTATAGACAACATATTTTTGTAGGTAAAAAGCGACTGCCTCAGATTTGCAAAAATATTTAGTTGCATCAGAAACTTTGAAACGCATTTCTTCAGCTAATCTAAAAAAATGATCTACAGAATTTCTGCTCGTCAATATTACACAAGTGTAATCAGCAAAATCAATTTTCTGGCGTCTCACATCTTTAGCATCAACTCCTTCTACGTGAATAAAAGGTCTAAAGTCGATCTTGACATTATGCTTTTCTTTTAAACGAGTATATGGTGAGTTCTCGTTTGTAGGCTCAGGCTGGGAAACCAGTATCGTTTTTACTTTCATAAGTTGCTTTTATCAACGCTCTACTTAAGGGTGCTGTAAAGTAGAATCCACGGAGCTAATTTGAATGTGCAAAGGTATAGAATTAAATACAATAAATGGTGTTTAAACACTCCCCAATATTCTCGATACAAAGACAACTGAGATAAAAGATAAAGCCCGGCAATGAGTATGAGAATTAGTTTTAAGAATTCTTGAGTTGGATAACTGAATTCATAAAAAAGAAATAAAAAAAACGAAAGTATAGAAATCTGAATTTGATAACTCAGAGTTTTAAAGATGAATATTTCTGAAAACCCATCTATTCCAAGTAATTTGAAGCATATCTTTAAAAGCACAAATCGAATAAAAATCATCCCGACTATGAGTATTAGTAGTGTAATGAAAAACGAAAAAGAGCTTGAACCAAATTCAACAATTGTAAGACAGTAAAAAACCCCAAGGCAAAGGTTGATGAGTAAGAAAACAGTTCCAAGAGCAGTGAAACTTTGGAACAGGAAATTATCTTTCCCATAAATTTTAAAGTAAAGCTTTGGGTCAATAAAGCGAATAAAGGTTTTAAATTGTCTTGTGTTTGTACTTCTCAGTACTGTCAAAAGGATGAAATTGAATAAGAAAACAAGACTGATCCAATCGTGCTGCAGTTCCGTTCTTAAAATCCAATCTTCCATGGGTTAAAAATAATAGTTTTCATTAAGAATTCAATTACAAATGGATTCTTAAATTTTGGAGTCGATCCCCTTTAATTTATTACTTTTAACCTTTCAAATGAAAAACACACTCATCGTAATTCCGACTTATAATGAGGCAGATAATATAGAAGCTATTATCTGTGAGACACTGTCGATTAATGAAGATTATCACGCTCTTGTCGTGGACGATTCGTCACCAGACGGAACAGGTGCTTTGGTTGCAAATCTTTTTGAACAGTTCCCTGACCGACTTTTTTTAGAAACACGACCCAAAAAAGGGGGCTTAGGTCGCGCATATTTGCACGCTTTTCGCTGGGCTTTGGCAGCGGATTACAAATTTATTTTTGAGATGGATGCTGACTTTTCTCATAATCCACAAGATGTTCCTAAGATGGAACTTCAACTCCTCGACGATGCAGATGTAGTCATTGGCTCTCGTTATGTAGACGGAATCAATGTAGTTAATTGGCCTTTGAGTAGGATTCTACTTTCTTTAGCGGCTTCTTATTATGTTAAGTTTTTTACCAGTCTACCAGTCAAAGATGCTACTGCTGGTTTTGTTGGATACAAGGCAGAAGTTTTGCGAGCTATTGATTTGGATACTGTTAAATTTGTTGGTTATGCTTTTCAAATCGAATTAAAATATAAAGCTTGGAAGAAAGGATTCAAGCTGAAAGAATACTCTATTATTTTCTTAAACCGGGCAAAAGGGCAGTCCAAAATGAATGGTTCTATAATTTGGGAAGCCATTTATGGTGTCATTTTTCTCCGTATACAATCACTATTTAAGCGTAAACAATGAGCACAATTTTAATAAAAAACGCAACCCTAATCAACGAGGGTTCTCTAGAGATACAAGATGTTTTTATTGTTGATCAATTCATTCAAGAAATTGGAATTAATCTCAATCACAAAGCTGATCAAATAATTGACGCTAGTGGCAAACACCTTATACCCGGTTTGATCGATGATCAAGTACATTTTAGAGAGCCTGGTCTAACTCACAAAGCGACTATAGCTTCTGAGTCACGAGCTGCGGTTGCTGGAGGTATTACTTCTTTTATTGAAATGCCAAATACCAACCCGCAAACAACCGATATACAAGCACTGGAAAACAAATTTGAGCGAGCTGCAGAAACCTCCTTTGCTAATTACTCTTTTATGTTTGGAGGGACCAACGATAATATTGATGAAATCCGAAAATTGGATAAAACAAAAGTAGCTGGACTAAAGTTATTCTTAGGATCTTCTACTGGTAATATGTTGGTCGATGATCAAGCAGTTTTAAGAGAAATATTTTCAAATACGGACCTCCTTATTTCAGTACACTGCGAAGATGAACCTACGGTTAAAGCTAATTTTTCTGCTCACCAAGAAAAGTATGGAGAGGATATTCCAATAGAAGCGCATCCAGAAATAAGAAGCCATGAAGCGTGTTATTTATCTTCTTCAAGAGCGGTATCTCTAGCCAAAGAAACGGGTGCACGTTTACATATATTTCATTTGTCTACGGCTATTGAAACAGAGTTGTTTAGAAACGATATTCCGTTAAGTGAGAAAAAAATAACTGCCGAGGTTTGTGTGCATCACCTTTGGTTCTCGTCTGCAGATTATAAAACCCATGGGACTCGAATAAAATGGAACCCTGCTGTAAAACACCAAGAAGATCAAGATGCTCTTTGGACTGCATTGAATGATGATCGAATAGATGTTTTAGCTACCGACCACGCGCCACATACCCTAGAAGAAAAGGATAATAAATACGCTTCAGCCCCGTCGGGTGGACCCTTGGTGCAACATGCACTTTTGGCTTTGCTAACGGCTTCTAAAAGAGGTAAGATTTCTTTAGAAAAATTAGTGCAAAAAGCCTGTCATAATCCGGCTATATTATTTGACGTAGAAAAAAGAGGTTACATTAGAACAGGGTATTTTGCCGATTTGGTTTTACTGGATTTAAACGAAACAACAACAGTTACATCGGAATCTTTGTTGTATCACTGCAAGTGGTCTCCTTTTGAAGGAGAAACTTTTCAAGCAAAAATTGAATCTACTTGGGTCAATGGCTCTTGTGTCTACGACAAAGGAGAAATTATAGAAAATAAGGTTGCGAAACGTTTAACTTTTAATAGATAAATCATGAGAAACTACATTCTGCTTTTCTTGATTATTAGCTGCTTGGCTTGCGATGGTAGCACACCTGTTGAGCCGCCAGATGAGAAAATGACACCCGAGATGATGGAAGATGTTTTTTATGATATATTGTTGATGAAAGCAATTAAAAACTCTAGTTATGTAGATCCAGCATATGAAGAATATTTTACAGATCAATATATTTATGAAAAATATGGTATTGACAGTCTTCAATTAGCGCAAAACCAGACTTATTATGCACAGAAACCTAAGTTGATGAAGAAGATTTTTGAAAATCTTGAAATTAGATCAAAACAGGTGGAAGATAGTATAGATACCATCATGGAAAGGAAAGAACGACTAAAAGACGAAGAACTTAATTAGTCTTTTTTCGTTGCATGCTCAATTAAGTATGCCTCAATGCCGCTGTACTTAAAAGAACTTTCCTGAATTATTCTATTTCCTTGTATGTGTTTTACTTCGCATAAGCTACTTATGAGTGCTTGCGTCATAAAACGTCTTTTTCCAAACAAAGAGAGAATTCCTTCGAGTCCCCAAGCAATTTGAAGCCAAGATTTTCTCAAGCCAATTCTTGGTGGTCTTTTCTTTCTAATTAATGCAATGCGGCGTAGCATTTGCTCATAACTCCAATTTTCTGCTACTAAAATAAAGCGTTCGTTTTTTATTTCAGAATCCATCAAGTCCGTAAGCACCTGAACAACATCTTCTACAGTTACGTATCCTGTTGCACCTTTTGGGTAAAAGAGGAGGTGATTGTCTATTTGGTTACATAGTAACTCCAATGGGTTGCCTTCAACACCAGTTCCAAGAATAACCCCAGGATTAACGATGACAGCAGGAACTCCTTCTTGCGTGGCTCTCCAAACTTCAAGTTCAGCTCCAAATTTAGAGTATGCATATGGAGTGTGATCTTGATCAGCATTCCAAGGTGTTGATTCGTCAATTGAATCGGAAGTGGTATCGCTTCCTAGTGCCGCAATTGAACTGATGTATGCTATTTTTTTTAGCTGGTGCTTAATGGCTAAATTAACGAGATTGGTTGTCCCTTGCTGATTTACCTCCATTAATGTTTCTTGCTTATAATGCGCAAATGAAATAAAAGCTGCGCAGTGGTAAAGATGTGTAATTCCTTCAAAGGCAACCGCCAAACTAGGTTGATTACAAACATCGCCTTTGCGCCAAATAATTTCAGCAACCTTTGCTGATTTTGTTCGTTCTTTTAAAAAATTTAGAGTGCTGTTTTTTTTTGATTCTGATCGGTAGAGTGCCACAAGTACGCGATCCTGTTCAATGAGTTTTAACAGTAAATGTGATCCAACCAATCCGGTAGCTCCTGTGACTAATATCATGTCTCAAAAGTACTGTTTTTTATTTTTGTCTTTCTTGTTACCTCAGAGAAATCTATCTTTGTGCAAATCGATACATCAAAGTATTGAAGAAAATAAAATACGGCTCTCTGAAAGGAATTGACCGATAAAATAATAAGATCCAAACAGATGAAAAATCCTTTTGTTGAAGAGTTAAGATGGCGTGGAATGTTGCATGATATAATGCCAGAAACTGAGAATCATTTAAATGAAAAAAAGGCATCGGGTTATATCGGTTTTGATCCAACCGCAGATTCACTCCATATTGGGAGTTTAGTGCAGATTATGATTTTAATGCATTTTCAGCGAGCAGGCCATAGACCAATTGCCTTGGTAGGGGGCGCAACAGGGATGATCGGAGATCCATCTGGGAAATCAGCTGAACGTAATTTGCTGAATGAAGAAACGCTTGATAAAAACATCAATGGAATTAAAAATCAATTGGCACGTTTTTTAGATTTTGATGCTTCAAATGATAACGCTGCGTTGCTTGTCAATAATTTGGATTGGATGAAAGGCTATTCTTTGATCGATTTTTCTCGTGATATAGGAAAACACATTACTGTTAATTATATGATGTCTAAAGATTCTGTAAAGAAACGTTTAGGTTCAGAATCACAAGTAGGTATGTCTTTTACTGAATTTACGTATCAATTGCTTCAGGGATATGATTTTTTACACCTCTATAAAAACCTTGACTGCACCCTCCAGATGGGTGGTAGTGATCAATGGGGAAACATAACAACGGGAACCGAATTGGTGCGTCGAAAGGCAAGTGGAAAAGCATATGCAATTACCTGTCCGTTGATTACTAAAGCAGATGGCACTAAATTCGGGAAAACGGAAGGTGGTAATATTTGGTTAGACAAAAGCCGTACTTCTCCATATAAATTTTATCAATATTGGCTGAATGCTTCTGATGAAGATGCAGAGAGCTATATTAAGATTTTCACATTTCTGAGTGAAGAAGAAATCAATGCTTTAATAGAAGAACACAAACAAGCACCTCACTTGCGCGTTTTGCAAAACAGAATAGCGAATGAAGTGACCTTGTTGGTGCATTCACAAGAAGATTTGGATAATGCCCAAAAAGCATCTCAAATTCTATTTGGTAAATCCACTTCAGAGGATTTGAAGAGTTTGGACGGCCCTACTTTTTTAGATGTTTTTGAAGGCGTTCCTCAGGCAGAGCTTGCTAAAGAAAGTCTTGAAGAAGGTGTCGATATCATTACCGCATTAGCAGGTGATAGTCAGTTCTTGAAATCCAATGGAGAAGCACGACGTGCACTCAAAGAAAATTCGATCTCCGTAAATAAAGCAAAAGTGCAGGAAACATATAACGTTACGGGTCAAGATTTAATTAACGAGCGTTATGTATTGCTCCAACGTGGAAAAAAGACCTATTTCATTTTAAATTTCGTCTAATAAACCAAGAGGTTGCATCCGCGAATATCGGAGTGATCTACTCTTCCAAGAACCTCAAATTGGTTTTTTGGATGAAGACTTCCCAAATCTTGAGTTGCTATAAAAGCACAAGATTCGCGATTAGCCAAATCCATGATGTTGAGATTCCCCATCATTCCTTCTGTTAAGAATGTGAAGGGATCGGTTGTGTCTCTTGTGAAAACTTGCATCCAAGGTGGACAACTAAAAAGCCCCTCTCCTTTGGAATAGGCCTGGGATAAAAGCTCGGTCATGCCATACTCCGAATGAATGTGTTCTACCCCAAAACCAGTTGCAAGTTGCTCATGTAAGTCTTCACGAATCAGTTCTTTTCGTCTCCCTTTCATTCCCCCAGTTTCCATGATAAGGGTGTGTTTCAGGTCAAAACTATATTGCTCAACTAAATCAAGTAACGCAAAGCTCACTCCCAATAAAAGTGTTGGTTGTTGTGCAGCTTCCAGTTCTTCAATAACGATTTTCAATTCCTCTAAATTGTTGAGGTAAAAACCGCTTTTAGGATGACCACTATCTTGGATTAAACGATCGGCCATATAAATCAAAGATGAACCTTGGCGCTCAAGATAAGAGGGGAGCAGAGCAAGGATGGCCATTTCTTTTGGCGAACCATAAAACTGATTAAACGCCTTGGTGAAACTTTCCTCATAGCCTTTTATTTCTTTCACAAAATGTTTGGAAGTTTCCGTCCCAGTTGTTCCACTTGAAGTGAATGTTATGGCTTCAGGTTCCGAAAAACTTTTCACTTCATGGCTTTTGAAAAAGCGGATAGGGAGAAATGGAATGTCTGCAATAGATTTTAAGTCTGCGGGGTTAAAGTGAATTAAATCACAGTAGGATCGATAGACTGAATTATGCTCATATTGATGGTGAAATGTTTGCTTAGCACACAATTCAAAATCTGCATTCGATTCGATTTCCCAGAAATTAACCACCCGTTGTTTCATGAACACAAAGTTATTGATTTTATAGCGCATTAACACAGGGTTTATTTCCAATGTGAACAAATTATTAAGAAGTTGAAAGCAGTTGTTTTTATCCTTAAATTTGATGCAGACTAAGTCTTTACAATTTCAATATTCATTAATTCTATTAGTCAGGTATGGAAAAAAGTAGCATTAAAATACTATTAGTCGATGACGAGCCGGATATAATAGAAATTTTGACTTACAACCTAAACAAAGAAGGCTATCAAGTTTTTTCTGCTTCTAATGGAAAAGAAGCATTGGTTCAGGCGGGTAAAATAATTCCACATTTGATTATTTTAGATGTAATGATGCCTGTGATGGACGGGATAGAAGCCTGTGAAAACCTTAGAAAAGACAATCGTTTTGAAGATACAATCATCATGTTTCTATCAGCACGATCCGAAGACTATTCTCATGTAGCAGCCTTTGATGTAGGCGCCGATGATTATGTAAACAAGCCAATAAAACCTAAAGTGCTGAATTCAAAAGTAAGCGCCTTGCTGCGTCGTTTTACTAAAAACGAAGCTAATGCAAATATTGTACACGGAGACCTGACGATCAATTTAGACGAATACAAAGTTATTTTGAAAGGTGAAAAAATGTCTTTCCCAAGGAAAGAATTTGAATTACTTCGTTTATTAGCTTCGAAGCCAGATAAAGTTTTTAAACGCGAGAAAATTATGGAAGCTGTCTGGGGGAATGATGTTGTTGTTGGAGATCGAACCATCGATGTTCACATACGAAAGTTACGTGAGAAAATGGGTAATGCTTATTTCAAAACAATCAAAGGCGTAGGGTACAAATTTGTCATTAACGAAAACAATTGATACACTTCTTCAAAAGGTTTAGGACCGCTTTTTTTATTACGCTCTTCATTAATTTATTTGGAGTGCTACTCATCGGGGGGTTTCTCTATTTTTCCGAGGGCTTCACATTCAAATCAGAACATCCGCTTTTGATCGTATTGGGTGGCTTTGTACTTTTCTTTTCTTTTAGTTTCTTTCTAATCCAATACCAGAATGAATACTATATTTTCTCAAAAGTTAAAGCACTATACGATGCATTCTACCCTGACGGAATTCCTCTAAGTAAAGAGTTGTTAAAGCGAGATGCACAATCGTTAACAAAGAGCATTCAAGAGTTTGCCAAAGAGAGTAAATTGGAAATCGAATTGCTCAAGGGAAAAGAGAACTACAGGAAAGAATTTATTGGTAATCTAGCACATGAATTAAAAACGCCACTTTTTACGGTCGAAAGTTATATTCTTACACTAGCAGATGGTGCAGCAGAAGATGAGGTACTTCGAGAGAAATACTTGCAAAAAGCGGCACAAGGTGTCGATCGGTTGAATCATATTGTAACCGATTTGGATTTAATCACCAAATTCGAAGCTGGAATTACTTCGATCGAAACGAAGCGTTTCAATCTTTATGCTTTGATTGAAGAAGTCATGGGACTTTTGGAAATTAGAGCGCAAGAGAAAAACATCGAACTACTTTTTGATAAACCCATCGGTTTAGATGAACTGTGGGTCTTTGCAGATCGAAAAAGAATATCGCAAGTAATTACTAACCTTGTAGTAAACTCGCTGAAGTATGGAGTTTCAGGAGGTACAACGGAGGTTTCCATAGGTGTTTTAAGTAAACAAAAAATACTAGTCCGTATTATTGATAATGGAAGGGGTATCGAAGAAGAACATATTCCCCGCTTATTTGAACGTTTTTATCGAGTGGATAAAGCTCGGAATCGAGACGAGGGAGGCTCTGGATTAGGTCTTGCAATCGTGAAGCATTTGATTGAAGCGCATCAAGAAAAAATATATGTCCAAAGTACTTTTGGAGTTGGGTCTGAATTTTCTTTTTCCCTTTCTAAAACAAAATAAATAGCCCGCTATAATTCGTATAGATTACTTATTTTTACATCCAAAGAAACACACCTTGGGCAGTAAAAATAAATTAAAGCGATTCAATCAAAACTTAACTTTTAAGAATGTAATTCAACCAACTCGAGAGGAATTAGTTGAAAACAAGTTTGCTTTAAAAGGAAATTGGAATAAAGATTTTTTTAAAAACGACAATCCAATTGTCTTGGAGTTGGGATGTGGAAAAGGAGAGTATACGGTTTACTTAGCACAAGAACATCCGAGTAAAAACTTTATTGGGATTGACTTGAAAGGGGCTCGTTTTTGGGCGGGTGCAAAACAGTCATTGGAACTCGAACTTACGAATGTTGCTTTTATTCGTGCACAAATTGAATTGGTTACAGATTTATTTGCAGAGAATGAGATCGATGAAATTTGGATCACCTTTCCAGATCCACAAATTAAATTCAAAAGGACAAAGCACCGACTAACCAATCCGCAGTTTTTAGCTAAATATAAAACCATTCTTAAGCCAGAAGGTTATATCCATCTAAAAACAGATAGCGAATATATGCATGGTTATACATTGGGCTTATTAGAAGGTATGGGGATTGAGGTTGCTTATGCGCATCACGATTTGTACACTAATGCCTATGCTCCAAAAGAGGCAACTGCTATTCAAACGTATTACGAAAGTATATACTTAGAACAAAAAAAACCGATAACGTATTTGAAATTTAATCTCCCCTAATAATGGCTGCAAAAGAACTTAACTTTTTTGAACGTGTATACGAAGTGGTTCGCAAAATTCCACATGGTCGAGTTTGCTCTTATGGTCTAATCGCACGTTACTTGGGTTCTCCTCAAAGTGCTCGAATGGTTGGTTGGGCAATGAATGCTTCTCATATCAAAGAAGATGTTCCTGCGCACCGAGTAGTCAATAGACTAGGGCTGTTGACTGGGAAACAACATTTCGAAGGAACCAATTTGATGCAACAATTATTAGAAAGCGAAGGGATAGAGGTTAAAGAAAATCAAATACTCGATTTTGACCAATGTTTATGGAACCCTGCGGACCATTTACCGCCACTAACATAAGATTTGGAAACCTTCATCATCTCGGTTTAGAACAGTATATTTGTAATTTAGAATCAATATAGAAAAGGGAAACCTAAATGAATATATCAAAACAGGCAGTACAAGAAGTTCTTGAAGGACTAACCGCTCCGGGTGAAGGACAAAACCTAGTAACAAGTGGAGCTCTTAAAAATATAAATGTTTTTGGAGATGAAGTTGTTATTGACCTTGTGCTAAAGAATCCGAGTCTTCAAGCCCGTAAAAAAGTTGAGGTTAAGATTTTAAAAAGCATCCATGGCCAGGTTTATAAGAAAGCAAAAATAACAATCAATATAAAGGTTGAAACTCCTCCAAAGGCAGACGCTCCTATCAAAGGACAACCAATCAATGGAATCAGTTCTATAGTAGCCATTTCTTCTGGAAAAGGTGGCGTTGGTAAATCTACTGTGACTTCTAATATTGCCGTTACTTTATCTCAAATGGGATTTCAGGTTGGAATTTTAGATGCAGATATATATGGACCTTCAATTCCAACGATGATGGATATGGAGGGTGCACGACCCCTTTCAATAAACGTTGATGGAAAATCTAAAATGGAGCCAATTGAAAATTATGGTGTTAAAGTATTATCCATAGGTTTCTTCACAGAACCCGACCAGGCCGTTATATGGCGTGGCCCTATGGCATCTAAAGCACTCAATCAAATGATCTTTGATGCAGCATGGGGAGCACTCGATTTTTTATTGATTGACCTACCTCCCGGTACTGGAGATATTCACTTGAGTATTGTTCAATCACTTCCAATCAGTGGAGCAGTAGTTGTTAGTACGCCTCAAAATGTAGCCTTAGCCGATGCTAGAAAAGGTATTGCTATGTTTCAACAAGAAAGCATTCAAGTTCCTGTTTTAGGAATTGTAGAAAACATGTCTTATTTCACTCCAAAAGAGTTACCAGACAATAAATATTATATCTTCGGAAAAGAAGGTGCAAAGAATTTAGCAGAAGACACTCAAGTTCCCTTCTTAGGCGAAATTCCTTTGGTTCAAAGTGTTCGTGAGGCTGGAGATATAGGAAGACCTGCAGCACTTCAGGAAGAAAGTGCCGTTGCGGATGCGATTCATTTGATCACCCAGAACATGGTTGCTCAAGTTGTCGATCGAAACAAAACATTACCTCCAACTCAGGTAGTAAAAATAACAACAATGTCTGGCTGTTCAGCCGTAAAAAAATAAGTTATGGAATCTGCCGAAATTAAAGAAAAAGTACTCTTAGCATTAGCCGAAATACGCCCTTTTTTAGCTGCCGATGGCGGTGATATTTCTTTGGTTTCCATTGAAGACGATCGTATAGTAAGTGTTCAGCTTCAGGGAGCTTGCGTAGGTTGTTCAGTAAATCAGATGACACTGAAATCTGGTGTAGAAATGACAATTAAAAAATATGTTCCCCATATTGAAGAAGTCATCAACGTAGAAGCATAATTATAAAAGAATATTGTGAGTCAAGACATAAAAATCAGCATCGTTGATAGAGAAGGGAAAACCCATGAGGTTGAAGCTCCAACCGATATGGCAATGAACTTAATGGAGGTTTGTAAAGCATATGAGCTTCCAGTTGAAGGAACCTGTGGCGGAATGGCCATGTGTGCTTCTTGTCAGTGCTATGTGCTTTCCGATTCTATTCTCCCAGAAAAGTCGGATGATGAAGAAGCCATGTTGTCCGAAGCATATCATGTACAAGAGAACAGCCGTTTGGGTTGCCAAATCCATATTGCTGCAGAAATGGATGGCTTGAAAATACAGCTTGCTCCCGAGGAGTAACAGATTATTACAACAACTTTTATGTTTTCCTCGGATTTAGTTTATCTTGACAACAAATCCATTGAAATGAAAAACATCCTTTATATCCTTTTCATACTTTTATTTGTTGCTTGCGACAATCCTTCTGCTCCTGTAGTGAATGAATTGTCACCCATGACAAAAACCGATATGGCTCAGGGAATTCTTTATGAAGCCAATATTAGGCAGTATTCTAAAGAAGGAACTTTTGATGCTTTTGCTAAGGATTTACCGAAACTCCAGCAAATGGGAGTCAATATTCTTTGGCTGATGCCAATCAACCCTATATCGACAACAAAAAGTAAAGGTCCTTTGGGAAGCTACTATGCAGTTGCTGATTATACGGGAGTGAATCCTGAATTTGGAACTTTAGACGATCTCAAAAATTTAGTTACTCAAGCGCATGCTTTAGGGATTTATGTGATTCTGGATTGGGTTCCAGGGCATACTGGCTGGGATAATCATTGGATTAAAGATCATCCTGAATATTATCTTCAGAATGAAGCAGGTGAAATTATAGACCCCATCAATCCTTTTACAGGAGAATCTTTTGGTTGGACGGACGTTGCGGATTTGAATTATGACAATATGGACATGCGTCAAGCCATGCGAGAAGCAATGGTGTATTGGGTTAAAGAAGTCAATATTGATGGATATAGAATTGATCAGGCCTATGCAGTTCCTATGGAGTTTTACAAAAAAACTTTCGCAGCTTTACGTGAAGTTAAACCTGTTTTTTTGCTAGCTGAAACCGATGTTAACCATCCTGGAGGTATTGAGATGGTTGGTTTATTTGACGCTTCGTATGATTGGCC
>Ga0209712_10000858_pt1 | contig 26262 bp, 23 predicted proteins | sample ArcOceMetagenome_FD_187443 | JGI IMG/M metagenome (GOLD analysis project Ga0209712, IMG submission 187443) | Marine eukaryotic phytoplankton communities from Arctic Ocean - Arctic Ocean - Greenland ARC118M Metagenome (SPAdes) (version 2) | ecosystem: Environmental > Aquatic > Marine > Oceanic...
GAATTGGCAGCAACTGTTAATGCTACACTTAAATTGCCTAAGTTAGTAAGAGTTCCAGTACCTGTAACATCACCAGTAAAGGTAAGTATTGGATCATTAACATTGAAGTCAAAGTTTTCGTTACCGGCATCCCAAGTTACATTAATGCCCGATTCAGTATTATTTGTTATTAATTCTTTTGCATTATAGAAAGTTACAATATCTGTTGTATGAGAAGCGGCTGCATCATCAAGGCCTTTTAACTGCCATCCTCTCGCGAGTTTAGTTGCAGATGAACCATCTGTATGATTTTCATTCCATTGTATATTAACAGTAGATTTGTTTGCTTGGGTTACATGGTCTCTGTTAACACGGAAACCCATTGCAGTCTCTACATTACCATCCACTTCTAGGAATGATGTACCGAATATGTTAACATTAGAAGCATCACCAGGTAATAACAATGTTGAAGCACTTAGGTCTAGTGTAGTGCCAGTTAAGAATGTAAATGTATCAGCATTACTGCCGCCATTCTTAAATGTTACATCACCAGTAATTCCCAACTTAGATACAATCTCTTGTTGACTTGCAGAAGATAGATATACTTTCTCGGACTCTAGTTCTCTAAGAGCACCTGATATATCACTTGCCGCAAATACTGTTAAGACTGAATCACCAATCTCTGCATGTAATTTTTGTAATGCGCCTGTTACAGTATCAGTAGTTCCGATATTTGCAATAGAAGTATTACCGATGAAACCCGACATGGTATTTGTCGCAGTTGTAAGATCGGTCACAGTGTATGTGTAATCGGTAGGTAGATTATCAATTAAAGATAAAGTACCAACATCTGCAAAGAGGTTAGTAATATCAGTGTCGTTATTAATCATACCTGTTTGAAGACTAGTTAATACACCTGAAATAGTAGTGGAACCATAAGTTCCACCCTCATAAGAAGCAACTGTACCAATCTCTGCATCAATAGAATTAATTGCGGCTGTAAGATTAGTTAATCCTGCCGCGGCAGTTCCTGTTCCCGCTATCGCTGCATTGCCCATCTCGTCATGTAATTCATTAAGAGCAAGTTTTACGTTATTTCTATTTGTGAATTTGGCATTTAATTGGCCGATATCAACCACACCACCAATAGTAGTATTACCATCAACTTGTAGTGTAAGTGCCATATCAACAGCACCATCAATGTCCACAACATCTAAGTTAGAAACACCATCAACATCTAAGTTTCCGTGAATGGTTGCATTGGTAGAAACATCTACTGAACCATTCAGGTCTAAAGCACCATCAATAGTAGTACCGTTTAAGGTTGTAGTACTATCGACATTAAGTGTTCCGTCAATTTGTGTATTACCACTTGCAGCAGTAACATTGAATTTATCTCCACCCGATGAACCAACTCTAAAGTTTCCATCTACTCCAGCAGTTCCATCTACTTCTAAAGTTCCATCAATTTGTGTATTACCACTAGAAGCAGCAACATCGAATTTACTTGAATTGCCTGTACCAACTCTAAAGTTTCCATCAACTCCTAGAGTACTATTTAATTCAGTAGTTCCATGAATAACAGCATTGGTTGAGACATCAACCGAACCGTTTAGGTCTAGGTTACCATCAATGGTTGTCCCATCAAGAGTAGTAACACCATCAACGTTTAAGTTCCTATCAATATCAACATCGCGGGTAACCGTTACGTCATTAGCAAATGTACCATCTGCACCAGCACCGGTTAACATTGTAGTAGTACCGGATTTAAGTATTACATTACCTGAACTATTTGTTAATGAACCGTATTGAGTACCGTTATCTTTTAACTCTACGTTACCACCATCTGCATCTAAAACAATGTCTGCAGATGAATCAATTGCGAATTGACCTGACGTTACATTAAATGCAGTTGAACCAGCACTAATTTCATGGGTTGATGCATCGAATACTGCTTCAATTTCATTTACGGCTCCCACTAAATTAGTAGCTACCGTTGTGAGGTTCTCTGTTATACCAATGTCATCTTGTAATTCGTTAAGACCAGCAACTGTATCCATTGAAAATACTTTAATATCATCAGTGTTAGTAGTAGTCCGTGTGTTAAGTTCAATCGTGTGGCCGACACTAGTATCATGTACTGTTAATCCGCCATGACTTCCACCAGCGATAGTTGCCGCGTTGCCGTCGATTTTTATTTGAGTACTAGTTCCGAATGACCCAGTGTGATTCTTTAAGAATAATTTTGTTGAAGAAGCACGTAATACTGTTCCACTCCAAGTAGCACTGGCCAGATTTGATCCCTGATAAACTGTAGATCCTTCAGTAAAATGAGTGACAGTAGGCGAACCACTTAGTAGTATAGTACCAGCATGATTTACAACATGGAAACCAGTGGCTAATAAATCCTGTGTTAATTCTACTGTATTTTTATATACTCTCACTACACCGACTGGAAAGGATTCTCCAATAAGTCTGACTATACTTGCATGGGCTATTGAATCCGACCCTACTGTAATGTTAGCGCCAGTTGAGAATGTACCAGAACTATTCTTAATTAATATTTTCTCTGCAGATGCCGAGACTATTGAGCTTGTGAAACCGCCGGATTGCACAAGAGTAGCTCCTGCAACAAAGGTTCCTGGCAATGTAGGCGAACCGGTTAAGATGATATAACCTGCTGTATTGTCTAAGGTTTCTTCGCTCTTAATTTCAAAACCTTGATACTTGGTATTATCATCCAGGCCGGTGAACAATTCAGAACCCACTGCAACATTGTCATAATTAAATGTTCGATCTGCAAGTGATGCATTTAATTGGTCAGTATCGCCTAAGTGAAGAGAAACTTCATTCGTCTTCTGACGGAGTTGCTCTAGAGTATTGGATTTTAAAATTACCGTTTCTTTATTAGCCATTATTTATTACCCAGTTTCTTTAGTAAAGATTTAAGTTCGGCGATATCATCTTTCATTTCCTTGAGCTCATTTTCTTTCTTAATGTTCAGTGCCAGTTGAGCTCTTCGGGCATGTATCGCGGTAGTATTAGTATTTATAATGGCCTGCGAAGTGGTATCCTTAACTAAATCGGGATTGTCTTTTATTTTTTTAATTGGCATGATTTTTTCCTATGTCGCTGCTATAGCTCTAAAGTCTTTGACCTGTGGTACAGTAGCACTATTGGTTGACCTTAGTACAATTTTAAATTGCATAGTACCGAAACTCACTCCAGCACCTAATGGATCAATTGAATATTCTACTTCCTGAAACACCCGTGGGTTATCATTAATGGGCAGTGCACTAGTAGGTGATGCTGCTGTCCAAGCTTTAGTAGCAATATCATCACTAGAACCACCTTCCAGAACTCTATAGTATAGGTCTATATTGGATGATCTAGGTCTGTTAGCATTTATAAACACACTAACAATATCAGCTTCTTCTGCAAGTTCTACCTTCTTAGTTATATATCTTGATAATTGGTTACCACCTACAGCACTCAATTCATCACCTGAAGCAATATCATCCACTATATTCTGGATGGTAATAACTGATGTTGTATCCATATCTATAATAGGCGACAGTGTATCCCTATCAGTAGTGAACACACATCTCAGATTGAATGTCTTAGATGCACTATTTGCATCAGAAGCAATTGACTTGGGTGAACTAAATATGACATTGTTATTAGCCAAGATTTCAGCTTCAGGTACTATAACTTCGGTTTCTGTATATGGTGTTAAGTGATATCTGATTTGAGTACCCGGCACAGCAAGTTGTGAAATGACGGTCTTGATTACATCCATTTGTCTATTTTCTGTAGCATAAATAGCAGCACCACCACCCGAACCTGTAGCGGAAGCAGTATCTGATGCCTCTGCAACAAAGGTGTATGTATCATGTGTGACATTACTTATACTGTGAGTGCCGTTTAAGTTAGCTGCAGTAATACCATTGAACGCAGCGGCCCCAGTAACTATAGCTATTGGGTTGAGTGCATTCTGCATACCATGGTTCTTGTGGAATACTTTAACAACACCCGAACCACTAGTTGAATATAGCGAGTTAAGTTGTAATTTTCTAGCAGGAAGTGAATCATTAACTAGATTTATTGCGCCCCCAGATCCACTGAACTGACAACGGTTTATTGTGAATTTAAGATCCTTACTTTGTTCAGGTGTCCACGTAGAAGCATTAGCAGAAGTAAAGAACACACCATTATATGGCTGTTTAGTAATTCTATTAGTAGTGACAGTTAAGTCGAACCCACCCATATCAGCAACATAAACCTCGTATGAATCAGACTGTGCCATAATAACAATAGCATATTCTTGATTCTGTGCAAGGTATATGGGATAATCAAAAGTGAATGTTGTAGATGTTGCAGCATTAGCAGAGAGGTTAACACTAGCTGCTGGCATAATAACATCAGAACCTGGTACTACTTTTTGTGTAGGTGTTCCATTTACAACAGATCTTATGCTTATTCTAACGGGAATATTTGCGTCCTTAGTTTTAAAGAACAATTTAACATTGTCAAGGAATACACCACCTTCTGTATCACATAAGAATGATTGAGCCAGCGGGTCAATGTATTCAACAGATTGTGTCGTTCTAACGTCTGTCTCAACTAGAGTTTGTGACTCACTCATTTCTGATGTTACGAATTTAGCAACCTTAGTTGATACGATCTCTCTTTCAACTGATTCCAATAATCCTGATGCACGGAATTGTGCTTCGGCTGTACTACTCTGATCGTCTTTATTATTAGTAGACGAATCAGTTAGTTTAAAAGTTCGTTGTCCAGTTTTGAACTTCAGGGCATCATTTCTTGGAATGATGAATGAGCCTTGAGCAACACCTGTAGCATCAGTAGTGATAGAACCACTATTACTCGAAGTAGCAAATGCATCGGTTACCCATTGCGTCTGGCCTTCGAATGTTTTTACAGCAGTCTGGTCACTAGCTTCAGCATAATTATGAGTAGCATGAGCATTAACATATGTAGTAATATCAGTACCGTTAAAGAATGCATACATTTTAGTATTAGGTTTTAGCAATTGTGCCTTAAAGAACACTCTTCGTGATCTCATGAATGGCACAAAGTTAACCTCTACAACTTTATATTTACCTACGGTTGTGACAGTGTCTGCCGCTACTGAGGTATTTAAACCGGACTTTGATTGATTAGTAGTAGTTGTTTGAGCAGTAGTAGTAGTGGTCGTTACAGCTCTTGGCCCGAAGAAGCCACCGCCACCTTGGCCCATCTCATTACCCACATTATTAAAACCACCACCCCCTGATGATACATCAGTAGTAACATCAATTTCGACTCCTGTCCAGTTTGTTTCCCACTCATTCCAAACTGTTCCTAGGATACCTTGTTCTTCTGCCATGGCAACCATCTGATCGTATAATCCTTCATCATTAATGATCACATCGGGACGTACATCGGTTTCTTTCCATTCATCTGCATCGGGTGATAATTGGCAAACTCCATCCCAACTAAAGACGTTGTATGGGTTTACATTCTCTGCAAAGGATGCATACGGTTGTGTGATATATGCAACACCACCCGATACTGTGGGTAAGTGGCATATAGGTCCACTTTTTACTACAGTTCCACTGTCACTTGGCTTACGGACTAGGTTAACATTTTTTTCATCAAACTGTGGACGTAGTACGCCATTTACCTTGTCGATGGCACACTTGTAATCTGGGTTGCTAGAGTCGCCGACATTATGGCCTCTGAAACCGTCAACTACAAATCCATTTTTAGTTCTACTGAAATTAGCACCATCAAATAACTGGGTGTTGGCAGCTGACTGTTCTAGTAAAGATAGTGATGTATAATACTCAAGTGTTTTTATTCTTTTGTCGAGAGAACCAATGTCTCGCATTGTATATCTTTTATTATCCATTATTTTAGGATTGACATCATTTATATCAAAGATATATGGGTTCAGTCTTAGGTCGTATATACCCATTGCATCTGCAGGAACTTCTGGAGCTTTGGGGTTATCACTAGGCACACCAATAACTGTTTTGAATTCGCCTTCTTTAGTGACATACAGTTTATCAATTCTAGGCATATAGTATGCTGCAAACATATTCATTGCATGAGAGGGATCAGGAGAACCTGAAACACTAGAACCAGTGCTGGTAAAGTCATCTGCCGCGTCTGCTTTACGTGGTCTGAAGTCAATACAATCTCTTAGCTCTACAGTGCCTTGAGCAGAATCGAATGTTCCAATTGTTGCGTAGTCAGCAGCAGGATATGAATCAACTGAGAAATGATCTCCGGCACCATGAGTATAGTAATCAAACACAATTGTTAAGTTACCACTAACAGGTGATGTCCCTGGCTTCTGGAGAATTCTACCTTTATCATAAAAGTTATCTCTCTGGCCATTATCAAGATTAAATCTCTCTGTGACTACAGTACTTGTTGCATCAGTGACACTTACGATTCTAATAATATCTGCTTTGCCTAATAAATATGATCCATCTCCAGAAGCTGCGACTGTTACTGAAGCATTATTTTGTCTCAGCTTTTCTTTCTGAACTTTGTCGGTAGCGCTTACTTCAACGTCAGCAATAATTCTACACCAAACATTATCAGAAGCACTTACTGAGAACGTTAATGTTGTTACATCGTCTGCAGCTGATCCCACAAAAGTTGGCGAACCAGCTGTCATCACGTTGCCGCCCACAGATATTCTACAAGCTGTATTATTATTAGTAAAGTGTCCACCACCAGAAGGTAAACTTATTGTAACCTGATTTGATGTTACTTGAGCAGCAAAGTCTTTCTTGATAGTATACTCAGTAGTACTCGCAGGCCCAGAGTTGTATAGAGTTTTCACTGCTGAGTAAGGAAGTTTAAATACTAAACCATTCTGGCCTACGTCATATCTAATTGCAGTATCATCCGAAAGGTTAGCTGTAAAGTTGATACCCGATGAGTGAGTTTGGAACAAACTTCTTACTGCACTGAAAAAAGCACCTGACGTCATCTTAATATCAAATAGGTGCAATCTTGTTACACCACCAATCAATTCCATTGCTCTAGCTCGAGCAGTACCAACAACTGAACCACCTTGGTTCACAGCATTATGTAGGTTTATAGTTGAAAAGTTATTAACGTCAGGCATACCTTTAATGCCTATGTTTCCATCTGCATCAGTTGCTGCGAGCAATTTGATATAGTTTCCTACTGGTGTTGCAACGTTAGCAGCAATATCAGTGTTAACACTTGTAGCAGCATCTCGTGGTTTATCAATAACTACATATTTTGTTGCAATGTTTTCATTTCTAAATCCTTGAACATATGACACAGAAGGTTCAATACCAATAGCAAGTTTAGTAGCAACTCCACCGTTACCCGAAGTTAGGTAACCATTGTTAGTGCCGTTATTTAAATGCTCTCTGATGTCCAACTGATAAGGCCGAACTGCATAATTACCAGACTCTTCATATGTTCTTCTAGCAAGTCTCTTTGATAATTCTGTAGTAGTGTCAGCCACATCAGTATTATCAGTTTGTGGTACACCTGCAGAAATTCTTAACAGTGTAACGTAATTGGCATAAGTTGTATTTATTGCAGTTAGTGATTCCTTCACAAGAGCTGTAGAAATTTTATATCTGGTAGCACCAGGAGCGGCCGTGTTGGGAACACCCTGAGCATTATCAAGCAATGATGTATCAGCGCCAGAATCTACGATACTCTCTGTAACACTAAGACCTACAGTGTATGATGGTGTGTTAGTATATTTGTCAAGGATCAATGAACCTTTAGGTACATAAACAAATGTTCCTGATAGAAAGTAAACGCCTTCTTCGATATTAACAACTGCGCCTTTACCAGTGACAGTTCCCGATGTTTGGACTTGGCCATAACGGGTAGTAGTACCAGCACCTTCGGCTGTAGAGAATGTAGAGATTGCGAATTCTTCACCAGCAGCAAAGGTAGACGTAGTTCTGTTCGCACCACCTGTACTTGTATACTTAATGAAAAGAGTATTGGGGTCGGTTCCATCTTGAGCAGTAACGGCTAATACTTTAGCAGTAAGTTGTGTGGCAGAATTTGCAGTGCCAGTAATTATAGTTCCTACAAAGTCACTCAGGTATGTATCAGAGTTTAATGAACCACCAACAGTATGCACAAAGGTTGAATCTATTTTAATAAAATCATATTCAACATTTACTGTGACCTTGCCACCTACAACCCTAGAGCCATGTTTGAAAGCATACTGTCCATGCCTATCAATCTGGGCCTGGAGTGTAGTTTGCATCTGAGTAAGTTCTCTGGCCTGAACTGCGTATCCCGGGCGATATAAAACTCTATGATAATTCTTTGTTTCGTCAAAGTCGTCATAGTATGGTGCTACGGAATAATTCTTTATTACTGTTGTGCTCATAGGATCCTTTCTCTTTTAGTTAATATACTATGTATATTAGAATTCAATAATGACTTTGATATCTTCAATCTGTGTGGCTGTTCTATTAATTGGGTTTCTATTTTCCATAAAGATAATATCACCACTACCACTTAAAGACTCTGACGCGATATGTGAACTAGCATCACCTTCAAGAGCTCCTGTTGCTGATGAAGTTCCACCAGTAATTGTCTCTGCATTATTAAAGGCCTTGTAACCAGTCTTAGCATTTTGATGGTAATAAATGTAACCATTGGAAGAATCAATCTCAACTACGTATGCCTTAGCACCTGTAGTACCACCAGTGATAACTTCATCAACTGCAAAATTTGCAACTACCACACCTGAGGTAAAGTTTAAACCACGTAGTGATTTTAAAGTTGGAGCAGTAGCAACAGCAAAGGGTGACGCGCCATTCTGGGGGTTACGAATAAGAGTAACCTGTCTGAAGTCATTACCAACTGTTAAGTCTACGTTGTCTGTTCCACCAATTTGTGTATTAAGAGCAACAAAGAATGCACCAAGTTCCTTAACGGGTTGTACCCCATGTCCCGTGTGAGGAGCAAGAACTGCTCTTGCAGCTGCATCGCCAGAACTAAAAGTAATATCAGCTACTGTATAGTTTGTGCCTTTAGCTGTTATAGCAATAGAAGCAACGGTTTGATTTGAACCGGTTCCTGACATAGTAGCTGTAGCTGTAGCACCAGTACCATCACCACTAATAATAACATCAGGAGTGCTTGAATAAGTACCACCAGCTGTGACTTCTACTCTCTCAATACCTGCAGCAGTACCGAGTTCTTTAGAAGCTTTTTGATTTAAGTATTGGGCATAATCGGCTTCTGATAAGTCATCTGCAGCAGCTGCATCGTTCAGATATAAAACACCAGTATCAGCGTCAATATTCGATACAGTTTTAACCGGCAGATATGAAGTGGTTAAGAATTTCTCTGCATCTGCAACAGAAACAGTATACATATACTTCCATGTGAACCCATCGGATTCAGCAGTTGGATCAGTAAGTGTTTGTGTCGGTTGAATAGTAGAACCAGAAGTTCCAGCTACGATACATTTATAAACTTTAAATTCCGAAGTAACAACATAGAACTTCTTATCATAGATTGCGGCATCGTCCGAATCCCAGGCAACGTATTGTACTGCCGCTGTCCATGTATGTCTTGGGACAATATGAGAGATGTCATTTACTCCAATAAGTTTTAGACCTATGAGGTTCTGATGTGCTTCTCCCAAAGTATCCAAAGCATCAACTGGAACTGTTGGTGTAGTGTCGGTAGTATCTGACAGGGTATTAGACCACACATCAGGTTTTCCGATACCTACGTAAACAGATGTTCCGGCATCTTTGACGTCTTCTTTAAAGTTTTCGGCATTAACTACCCTAAAATTTGATGTTACTATGGCTGTCATAATAGTTTCCTGTGTTTACCCAAGGTGAATGAAAGAATTCACATTATAGTTATTTATATCGGTTGTATTAGTAGTTTGCAGAGTTGTACTTCCTAATGCTTCCAATGTTTCGTTATAGTCATAAAGTTTGCTACTGTTTAAATAAGTATCGCCCTTTCTATTAAAGTAATTATTTTCTATATTAGATCTTGATGAATCTGCTTTGTGATTCAGTAAAAGAATCAGTATTGGTTCAAGGGTCTTAGCTCTAATTTCATTAGCTGCAGTAGAACCAACAAGTAGTCTTGGGTTACTGGAGTAACCGAACCCGGCATTAGTTAATGCGTAACCACTAATTTGACCATCAGTAATTGTAAAGGTAGCAGTTGCCTGTACATTACTAGCTAATAGGTTTCCGTCATAGTCTGTTGCAGTAGGTGGAGCAATATTAATAGTAGGAGCACTATTGTAGTCTTTATAATATTGTGGTCCTATAATCAGAGAGTGTACTTTACCCACATTACTGTTAGCCGTAACTACTGCATATGCATTAGCATAGTTTAAACCAGCACCTGCAATAGTAACAGAATCAATTCTACCATTACTATCAATAGTAGTTGTTAATGTTGCTGTAGTAATAGACTGGCCTGTTTTAGGATCACCATTCACTACAACAGTAGGAGCAGTACTATAACCCCACCCAGTATCTTTAATTTCTACTGCAGTAATGGCACCTGCAGCACTCAAGGTTATTGAGAGTAGACCAGACTGGTGAATTTGAGCTTCTACTGATGGCAAGAATACCGAAGCAAACATCTCAACAAGTAATGGTAGATCCTCAACACCGATAGTTCCTGGTTGTCTATAAGGTAAAGATGATAATACCTTTCTATAAAGAGTATCACCTTCTGCAACATCTTCTCCTAATACTGCCTTGGTCAATTCTATAATCATTAGAATCTCACCAAAGAATTTAAATCCAGCCGGGTGTACTAACCTATTGAAAACATTCTCCCAAGAGGTAAGGTTCTGACCTGTTCTAATAAGGTAGGAAAACTTCTGGTATCTTAACGAGTCTTGTACTTTAATAGTATCTGATAAGAAACCCTTGTTATCCAAATACTGGCCACCCTTAGGTAGAGCAGCATTCACATCCCAGTTACCCGAGGAAGGTATTAATGTTTTATCCCAAGGATATTTAACCTCTACCTCATCGTTAAACAATAGTCTAAAAAATATTTCAATGGAGTCTGATGTACCACGAACCTTATAGTATTCTATAATGGACTTATACAGGGTTCTTTTGTTTACGGTAATATCTCTTGGTATAACAGAAGCAATTTCTTTCTGCATAAGCTCTAAGAACAGATCACTATTATTATCAATGTCCATTGCTTGTTCTATATTATTCAATACATGAGAAGGACCAGGCCCTACCCAATGTTTTATAGGAGTAATAAGTTTGGCAGTACTACCATTATAAGCCGCGAGTCCCTGTACCTGAAAGGTCTTACCTATTTCGGAAGTTTCTTTAGCCAAAGATCCCGGGAGTTCATTACCATTTGATATAGAGATATTAATATTGTTAATAGCTACTATAGTAATATCCCCGGCAACATTAGTTACAGAGAATGTAGAATCAGCACCTTGCTCATCAGTAAAGAATTCTGAGTTGGTATTCTTAGGATCAGAAATTCTAAATACGGCTTTACCATCCAATATAATATCCGAGAAGGTTTCATTCTCAGCATATATGAATTCATCCATATTCATAAAGTCATAGTAAGCTTCTAATAGTAATTTAATACCCACTTGTTTAGTACTGACATAAGCCGAACTATCTAAAATCTCCGAGGGTATAAGAGAATCAATCCTTAATTTCTCTTTACTCTTCTTTACGGAAGATGCACGAGACTCAATATACCCTGGAGAGGATATATCGGAACTGTGATTAGTCATGTCTCTATTGTGTGCAACCATTATCGTAACCTAGATGATGTAGTGTAGTCTATAGTACCGGATGAACCACTCAATGCAATAGTATCAATCTGTGGTGTAATATTAACACGTAACGAGTCTATAGAAAGTAACTGATCCCGTTTGGGTGCCAGATCTAAAGAGTCAGGTGTTACTGTTACTCTTATTGATGCAACATCATCCACAGAAAAATTATTTAAAGTTAATGTACCCTTACTAGGTTCAACCAAACCGGCCTCACTTACAGTAGTAACATTAACTCCATCAACTACCTTATAAACAATTACTTGTCTATTGGTAGAACCTGCAATTGGTATATCTCCAAAGAAGTGATCTACAGTACCCACTTTAAAGGCTGTACTATTTACAATGAAGTTAGTAGAGGAGCCAGAAGAATAAAATTTTGAGGTAAACTTCAATGTGTGATTATTTGTACCCACCCCTAATAAAGGAGTGATATTCATAAACATATAAGGCCGTACACTACTATTCTGTATTGCGGGATCAGCTGCATCAATATTCTTTAATAGCTGCGAATGTCTAAACACCCCATCAAACTTATTTAATTCATTGAAGTTATAGTCAGAGATAGTATCACGTACCACGGCTGTTAATTCTACACTAGTCCTATCTGTTAAGTTAGGGTTATATTTAAAGAATACATCTAATTCCAGATTAGTATAATTAGGGTCTACTAATATAGGTGTAATGGAAACCACATTCTTACCCTTAAGGGTTACACCAGTGATCTCTGCCTTTTCTGCTACTGTGAGTACCTCAGCAACAAGCGGTCTAATAGAGATATAAACTTTACCGTAGTCTGGTGGATCATTGTCTTCCCCACCCCAACATGATATGGATGAGATATTAGTAAAGCCCTTTTGAATAATGGCTCTGTAGTCATCAGATGTTACGGCTCTATTTTGTGAGGTAAAGGTAAGAGGAGCATTGAATCGAATAGACTCAGTAGTCTCTCTAACAGCACCACCCGTAGCGGACGTGAGTGTGGTTAATCCAATAGTACTATAACCACCTATAGTATCCACCATGGTAAATACTGATGCACCGTTAGATTCTTCTCCCTCGGTGTACACGTAGTCCACCGTCACGATATTATTATTGGTTGGTTTATAACCGGTGACCCCATCTCCGAAATATGCTTCAAAGAAAGAATCACTATTCTCTTGAATATAGTATACTTTGGAGGTAGAATTAATATTCAATAGAGATTCAAACTTGGTGTAGATATCAAATGACGTGGATTCCTCATTCTCTTGTACTCGTACCCTTAGAGTAGACACGTCTGCATCTTGATCTGATATTTGGAACTTCTGATTTTCTATATCGTTGTCCACTCTATATCTTAAAGTCTTGTATGAACCCTGGGCTATAGACACCTGATCAAAAGTGAAGGTCTTTTTAAGACTCGCACCCGTACCTGTAGTAACCATTTGAGCGGCCTGAGTGGCTAAGACCACATAAGAGTATGTCTCTGTATCCACTACCGTAGATAGTTTAGTACCTCTTGGTAGAGAGATGATACCCGTGGCAGGTAAAGACGCTGCATTCTCTTCTGTTACATCCAGAACAATTTTAATCTTGGCCTTAGGTGCCAATACAGAACGTGGAGTATAACCCAGTAACTTGGCCCGTGTGACTACATTACCACGTATTTGTGCTGAGTCAAGAAAGGCTTCATTAAGTGCGAAGTGAGCCGCTATGGCATTATAGTGTGTATTATATGCAAGTACATCCAATAGTGTACTAACACCAGACCCCTCAAAGTCATAGTCATTAAACGTAGACTGTGTCTTTAAGTAGTTCTTTAGATTTTGTTTAATCTGATCGAAATCAAGTTCCGTTACATTTAAATTAGTGGACATATTATCTTAACCTTCTTAGTATGATTTCAACCTGTTGATTAGTATCATATTCTTTTATTAGAAAATGAACCGTTACCCTATAAGCATTTATCTCTGACTGATCATCTATCTCAATACTATTCAACTTTACTCGGGGTTCGTGTCTACGTATGGTTCGTTGTATATTATCCCTTAGAGCAATCCTAGTAATGGCATCATTAGGTTCAAAGAGTAGTCCTCTAAGGTTAGCGCCTATGTCACTATTAAAGGGACGTTCAAAGAAGTTAGTGAGTAACAAATTCTTTACGGCATTCTTAACTGCTCTATCATCACGTAGGGATATAATATCTTTACGTGGTTGTGTAGTAGCCAATGAAAGGTCTAAGTCTGCCCATCCCTTAGTACGGGCTACAACACGTGCCTTAGAAAGGTTTCCGATTATACTTTTATCTGATAGTAGTGTAGACATAGATCTATTTATACCTTTTTAATAGAGGATAATTATGTTATGTACCCTTAGTGGGCGATTTAGTCTCTGCAGTACCCGGTGTTGGTGAACTTGATCCACCTGTGCCTGGTATCTCTACGTGAGTGTGTCCTGTCAGAGTAACAGACCCTGAAGCCGCTGAGCCATCTTCATTAGTAATTGTATTACCTGCATCATCTGTTGCTTGTGAACCAGCCTTAGCTGTAATCTCTGCAGCGCTAGTAATAGCTTTAGTCGTATGTAGTGTACCCGTGATAGTAGTGTTACCGTCAATGTTTACGATGTCGTCTATAGCGTTAATAGACACGGTGCCAGAGGGGGTGATATTAATAGTAGTGCCACTATGATGATGGATGTAAACAGTGTTAGCCACCGGGTCCATACTTAGGGTGTGCGTTATAACCTCATCGTCGTCATTTGGTATACTTCTACTCTTCAATGTAGTAAGACCATTAGGACTTATTTCAAATGCCGTCTTATTAACACCGTGTTGTATGTGTATCCTTTCTCCCTCGGGTGTATTATCAAGTTCTATTAGGTGTCCACTCTGTGACTTATATACGTGATTAGTGTTATTCTCAACATGTGCTTCTATAGGGTTATCAATAGTCCCGTCAGTTCGAGAAGCAATTGAACCCAGTACTATAGGATCCTGTGCACTAGGCCCATCTCTAAAGAACCCTACGACCCACGACCCTATCTGGAGGTTATGGTTAATGCCCACCCCCTTATAAGAACCACTAGTGGAGGGATTCATTACTGTAGCCCATGGTATATTGGCCGTTTCTATATTATCACTATAGAAGCCAAAACACCTTACTTGGACCCTATTCATAAACTCCGGATCGTTAACCGTTAATACTTCTCCAAGGAACCACTCAAATTGGCCCCCTATAAATCCATCTGGTCTCATAACCGGCCTCCCTTAGTAACCTTAAGTCCGTCCGATAAGTCTGCATTAAAGGAATCATTCTTTATCTGTAGTGACATAATATAGCTGTCCTTGAATGTATGTGTTATAGAGGTTACTAAACAACGACCCGACAATAACTTATCCGTCATATTGGATGCATCTGGTCCTAGTTCGGCTTCACTAGAGGTCTTAAGGAACTTGACGTTAATAGTTGATCCTGCACTTAGGTTAAAGTCTCCTGCGATATCAATGTTATGTGATATAATATCTTCATTGGCAAGATACGACTCAGCCTTCAATAGAGAGCCTGTAGTAGGTGCATGGAAGTTCACTAAGGCACTAGTAAATGCCATACTATTTAAAGACACATAATAGTTCTTACCCGTGGTACATTGTTCTATACTACGTCCATTGTATATGGTCTCTTCTTGTTTGACAAAGGGTTTATACTTATTAAGCTTCTTCATCTTATCAGTATATTGGAACAGTTCAGTTGTTCTCTTCTTCTCTGCTATATCAATAGTGTGCAAGGTAGAACTAAACGCACCCTCTGATGCACTAATATACTTGGACAGATTCATCTCTGATGATACTTTTCGGATCCGCTTACGTTCTTCTTCATAGTAGTCCTCATCACCTATAGTATTCTCAAAGAATGGAGCGTGTATGTAAGCTTCGTCCTCTGTGTTATACGGCTCTTGATCCAATAACCATGTATAGGAAGCAAACTTGATACACGGCTTACGTTTGCCCTTAACCTTTCCTTTACCAGCAGTCTGATAGTAATAGTATGGTCCATTGTGTTCATCAAATGTGTTACCCATTAACCAACCAATGGCAGCAATAGGTCTTAACTTAGGAAAGATACCCTTAATGTTTTCCTTAGTATTGGTGTGTATGTCAATGTCAGTACCCGCGTTAGTGATGATAGCCTTAGTAATAGACTTCACCACACTCCCTATGGTGCCTTTAAAAGCAGTATCGAGAGTCATTGTTTGATTTATATAGGCATGACTAGAGACGCATCTAAACACGTATGTGGCGACTCCTGGTTTTCCTCTACTATGGTTCAGTACTTCAGCTATGTATAAGTTCAATTCAAACCTATCATTATCCTTTGTCTTAAGGCTCTTACGTTCTACTTTAAGGTATATCTTTTCAGAGCCTGTGATCTTTAAAGTCTCTAATAGGTTAACAGCATCAACCATAACAAACTCTGCCTCTATTGAAGCCATGTATAAGGACTCCGTTATAGTGAAGTGATCAACCATATCTTTGATATCAAACTCTTCACCATTATTGGCCGTAAGTAATATATCAGCCACTACATAAGAGCCTGGGTCTAGTGCCGAGTCACCCTGTAGTCTTGACGTTGGATTAGCCATTGATTAGTGTCTCGAATTTATCTGTGAATTGCCTAATGTAGTTAGGGTCTATTACTCTTAGGTTAGATCGTTCCATATTGGCCTGTTCTACATGTGCCCTATTGGATATGAAAGCTAAGTCCGAGGCAGGTGTTCCTCCATTAATAAAGATGCCGTTATCGACTACCCTTTGGTATGTGATGTCCGTCTCTAAGTAATACTGATAGGGCGCATCCTCATACTTATAGACTTGATAAGAGGTTACACTGTCGCCTGATGTTTCTCCTACTATAGTTTCTGATGGATTATTGATTAAAGTGGGGTCTCCGATGAATGTGCCAGTGCAGTTTTGAACGATCAATTGATTCATGTCAATTAATTTCTTTTTTAACGTACCATTTGCAGACGAAGATCCTCCATTTATTTTTTCTCCAATTTGGAATCTACCACTTAAACTATTCTCATGATCTGTGATGAGTTGGTCCGTGTTTCTTCTTATAATAGTGTTGGTTGTGATGGCAAAGCCGTTATACTCTTCTTTTATCCATTCATATAGGTCTTCACTACTCATGGGCCATGATGCTAAGCCGTCATGTAGGTAATCATTAATAATAAAGAACGTCCAATAATAGTTTGGGGTGCCATATAATCTTTGGCTTACTATATCAGGGCGTTCTCCATTCTTGATTTCGTAATACTTATACGCGCTTATGTTATCAATGTATTGTTGGAGTGGTCTAATACTTCTATAGATGTTTACTACGTTCTGTATTACACCGTCATTTTTTAAATCGTATCCAATCTTAGGGAATTGTCTAAAGTAGCTCATTAATCCATACCTCTAATAGTTTTTCCACCAAGATAACCAATGTCATTGTCCAAAGTATTATCATTATCATACAAATCACCTCTAGTGAGTGCTCTTGTCTCTTGAAAGGTGAGAGACATATCAATTTCTACCGGTTGTCCATCGTCATGATAAGCGTTAGTGGTAGAATTGTAGGTGGTTGTTAAATTTGTTAAGTAAGAAGTTAATATTTTAGGCATGAATTTATTTTTTTCTTCACCACTATAGAAAGTTATCTCAAAGGTTGGGGGATATTCTAATGTTCCTACTCCTGCCTTCTTAGGATAAAGATATTTTCTAAATACATTCTCTATAATGGCGGCAGTGTGTGATTCTGCTTTACTCTCCGAGATTAATTTAAAGGCAAAAGAGAATGATCGTACAGTAGTGTTAGTAAAAGCAACATTAGTATACGGATTAATGGCAATACCTGCATCTAAGTTCGCTGCTGCATTAACTCCTTCAAGACCTACTGCAGATGCTATACCTTTTGTCGCGGCCGCAGTGGCATCAGCCTCTGTAATAGTACCACCCTCACCTACAGCCGCTGCAGTACCAATCATACCTAAGTCTATACTACCATACGAAGCACTGTCTGGTACTGCAAACCCTTGTGGTACAAAGAGATGAATTGATTTAGCCTCTAGTGCCGTTTCAGTATTAATATTAAATTGAACGTGGGCATATCCGGCCTCTGCATTAGACCTGAGTTTTTCAGGAAAGCACAGCGTGGTTGTTGATGGTGCTGCATTAGTATCTTCTGACATAATTTTTTACCTTATAAATAATACTTTAAAACCTAGTATAAGAGTATTTATAATGGCCTACAAAGGGAAATACACAATAAAACATAAAGACAAGTATCTTGGTGACGCAACCAAGGTTACATATCGTTCACTATGGGAGCGTCAAGCCTTCCGTTGGTGTGAAAGTAATCCCCGTGTGAAGAAATGGAACTCTGAAGAGATCGTTGTCCCCTACAAATGTAAGACAGATAACAAACTCCATAGATATTATGTCGACCTATTAGTAGAGCTTGACAATAAAGAGATCCTTCTCATTGAAATTAAACCAAAGAAGGAAACAATGCCACCAAAGAAGCCCTCACGTAAGACAAAAAGATATGTCAATGAGGTTACTACTTACATCAAGAACACTTCTAAATGGACAGCCGCTAATCAGTATGCACAACATAAGGGCTGGAAGTTTCAAATCTGGACAGAGGATACTTTAACTAATCTTGGTATCAAACTGATTAAGGGATAGTATAAATAGTTATATGGCATCAATATTCGACACAATTAGCGCAGCAGCATTTAGGGCAGGTATCCGTAGTAGGACAGCCGGTTCAGAAGAATGGTTCACTGATAAGGTAAAGGAACTTGCTATACCTTCTCGTACTCAAATACTAAAGGATGATGCCTTGACTAAAAGGGCAAAGCCGTTAGTGGGTGACATGATCATGTACTTTTATGACCCTAAGACAAAGGAAGACCTACCCTACTATGATAGGTTTCCATTAACAATTATTGTAGGCCCTGCACCGGGTGGGTTCTATGGGTTGAATCTACACTATGTGAATCCGGTAGCTAGAGCACGATTACTTAATGAATTATTTAAGTTGGCACCTAAGAATTTAAAGCCTGATAGTAGATTGATGAAGATGCGATATGACCTATTAAATGGTGTTAAGAAATATAAAGAGTATGAGCCATGCTTTAAGAGATACTTGGCTTCACACGTCAAGTCACAGATGTCACGTGTGCCTATGACCGACTGGGAGACAGCAATATATCTACCCATACAACAATTTAAGAAGAAGAGCTCTAGATCAGTCTGGGCAGATTCAAGAAAAGTTTACCAAGGGGGTAAATAATGTCCATAGACAATTTAAAGTCAGTGATTGGAAAACGTGGTGGTCTTGCAAAGGCTAACAGATTCCAGGTAGTATTCACACCCCCGACTGCTATATCAGGTGCTAGTATAGCCAAGGGGTTGATTGGAGCTCTTACGTCAGGTGGTAGTTTAAAGTCTGCCATTCCAGACCCAAGAGATATATCATACCTATGTGAGACTGTTACATTACCCGGCAGAGCAATCGCCACAGTTGATTACATTGCTGAGAAACAAGCAGTAAAAATACCCTATGGGTTCATAAACGAAGACGTTACAGCGACCTTCCTATTAACCAATGATTACTATATGAAAACAATGTTCGATGGCTGGTTAGAAATGTGCCATGATAGTACTACATATAGGGCTAAGTTTAAAAAAGATTTTGTTACGGATGTTGTTATACAGCAACTAAATGAACAAGACGTCCCAATATACGGTATCAGGCTAGAGAATGCCTTCCCTACCGGCGTAGCGGGAATTGCATTGGATAACAACTCAGAGAGTACTATCCAGAAACTGAGCGTAACATTTGCTTACGACAACTATATACCAGAAGGACCACTATCCTCGACCGTTTCGGCGCTCAGGAGTGCAATACCAGCCGGTATTTAATATTATTTAGGAGAATATAATGGCTTTACCACAGCTGAATACAGCGCGATATGAAACGACCGTACCATCAACAGGGCAGACTATAACATATAGACCATACCTTGTTAAAGAAGAAAAGATATTGATGTTAGCAATGGAATCTGAAGATCAGAAACAAATTGTTAATGCTACAAAATCAATGATTACATCATGTGTGTTTGATGAGCTAGATGTTAATAAACTAGCAATGTTTGATATAGAGAGTATATTCCTTGCCCTCAGATCCAAATCTGTTGGAGAAACTGTAGGACTCAAGGTGAAATGTACTAGTTGCGAGAAACAAAATGATGTCACTGTAGACTTTAATGATGTAAAAGTTGACGTTGATAGTGCTCAACGTGATGTTAGGATTACTGATACCGTTGGTATCACTATGCGATACCCATCATTTGATGATATTAGTGGGATTAAGGAAGGCGAAGAGGAGTCTATTGACACTGCGTTCTCATTAATTACTAATTGCATTGAATCAATTTATGATGAGAATGGGGTATATACACCACAGACTGAAGGCCCAACTGCCATCAAGAACTTTGTTGAGTCGTTGAACAGTACACAATTTCAAGAGCTCTCTGTGTTCTTTCAGAATATGCCTACGTTGACTCATAAAATTGAGTTTAATTGTACTGGTTGTACTGCACACAATGAGACAGAATTGAAGGGCTTACAAAGTTTTTTTATATAGGCCTCTCTCACGATAGCTTAGTTAATCACTATAAGACTAACTTCGCGATGATGCAGCATCATAATTATAGTCTGACTGAGTTGGATAATATGATGCCTTGGGAACGGGAGATATACGTTACACTCCTGCAGGAATGGATTAAGGAAGAGAACGAAAGGGTTAAGAAACAACAACAGCAACGAGGTTAAAATGTCAGAAGAAATTAAAGAAAGTGGCCACCACCCAGCTGACACCAATGGTGATGGCAAGGTTTCCCCAGCTGAACATGCTATGCATATGGAGTTCAAGAGGAAGGAACTTGAAGATGCCGATGCTATGCGAGATGCACAGCGGAAGATGGCATGGTTTGCCCTACTTGGTATGTTGCTATATCCATTCGCTGTTGTACTAGCATCACTTGCTGGAATGGACGAAGCAATGAAGACTCTTGGTAGTATGGCACCGACATACTTTGTCGCAGTCGCTGGTATAGTTGCTGCATTCTTTGCTTCACAAACACTAGGTAAAAAGTAATGGCCGAAGATAAGAAACCACCGCAACCTAAAGAATCGAATGAATCTGGGTTTTCTTCACTGCTTAACCAGCTTAAGGAAGACAATGACGGTGCAAAAATAGCATCTAACACTAGGGAATATGAAGCATCAATACAGGCTACTCTTGCTGATAAGTCATTGAAGTTAAATGAAAGTCAAAGGGATGAACTTGAAAGGTTGGTTAGTACTTTACAGGGCAATAAACTCGGCGATTTGGAAAAGCAGGCAGAAGCCAATGCCATTGCAAAGGAAACCATCGACCTATTAAAGGGTATTAAAGATAATACCGAACAAGATACCGATAAGATTGAATTTGAAGGGCCCGGCCAAATACTAGCAGCTATTGTTCTAGGTATTGGTGCTGCAGTAGCCGGACTTGCTACTGGTATTCTAGCAGGAATCCTTTCTAATGCTGTGGGTATAATCAAGATGACAGGGAAGGGCCTTAAGTTAGTATTAAGTGGCGCCATGACCAAGCTTGCAGGCGCGTTTCCTAAAACCGCGGCGTTCTTTAAGGGGCTAACCACATCAGTTAAGGGATTTTTCGGTGGATTGAAAGGTGGTTTTATTACTAAAACTGCAAAGATTGCCGATAATATTGCCGATGCATTTAAACCACTCACTAAAGGAATAAAGAATATCAAGGGTGCATTCAATGCAGGTTTTGCCGGCATGAAATCATTTAGGACAGCAACAGGCCAGTTTGGTAAGACGGGATTCATAGGCAGAATTGGTAAGGAAGTTGCTAGGTTTATGGCACCTATCACCAAGGGCCTGACCACATTTAAAGATGGCATAAAATCACTCAAAGCACCATTTACTACACTATCCAAGTCAGCAGGTGGTCTATCAAAGATTAAAACTATGTTGAACCCCGTCATGAAGTTTGCCAAGGTTGCATTTAAAGCATTCGGTGGTCTTGGCAGAGTATTCGGCCGGTTGTTCCTACCCATTCAACTCGTTATGGGTGTCATAGACGCCGTAAAGGGTGCAATGGCTGGATTCGACAAGTATAAAGATCAAGGGTTCCTGGCAGGGTTGTTTGGCGGCCTTATGGGCGGCCTAGGCGGTTTATTATCGGGTATCATTGGTATGCCACTTGATCTATTAAAGAGTGCTGTTGCATGGGTACTGGAGAAGTTTGGGTTCACTGATGCGGCAGATGCATTAGGTGAATTTTCATTCGCCGATATGATAAAAAATCTATTCTTTGCAATCACTGACAAAGTATTAGGGTTTATACAGCACATCAAAGACCAGATCGCCGATATAGGCATTGGTGGTATGGTTGCTAACATGGCTATAGACATATTAAAGATACTGAAGAAAATTGCAATGTTTCCTCTCGCAGTTGCTGCTGGTGCCGTTATGGGATTAGCCGCGGCATGGCCTGGTGGAGATTCACCGGGTGAAGCATTCATGAAGGGTTTCAATGGTGTGATGTCTGCAGGTGATGCTACACTTGATTCAATGAAGATTCAGGGTGATGGTAAGGATGAGAACGGCGACGATATACTGGAGAAGTCCGGCGAGAACGAATTGGCCCGTAAGGATAACATTGAAAAGGGTACAACTAATGTTATGGCAAATACCAGTGATAACTCAACCAAGACACAATCACAGACATTCGTCATGGGTGCTCCTGCTCCTAATAAGGTTAGAGGTTCTCTAGCTACCAGATAAAAAAAGGGACCCCGAAGGGTCCCAAAAACATCCATGTTAAGGTTATTTTTCTTCTTAGTTTTCCTGCGCGAGTTTCGCAAAGTATGATAAGGTATCTTCCTCGGCATCGCTTGCGGCTGGAGTTGAAACCGGAGCCATATCAGCAGTAGCGCCGATAGGGTTAGATTCAACTACATTCATTGCAGGCATTTCCATCGCTGGAGCACCAGCATCAATACCTAAGACTTTATTCATCTTCATCTTCAGTTCATCATAAGACTTATAGTTCTTAGGGTCTGTGAAGTCTTGTAGTGAGTGTAGCTTATTAAACACACCCTCTAACATATCTTCATCACCGTCAAATAAACCTGACTGAGGAGAGAACTCCGACTTGTCATAGTTTACCCAACCTTCAACTTTACGAATTTTAATCTTAAAGTCTGCACCTTCCCAAAAGTCATATGGGTTTACTGGGGATTCATCTTCAAAAGCAGGTTGCATTGCTTCCATAATCTTATCAAAGATTTTCTTACCAAACTTATAAAGGAATACTTTACCTTCATTAGCTGGGTTGGATGGGTCTGATATAACCATCACATTACTTACATAATGTAGACGCCTTTTACGATCCCTTGCAGTAGCTTTATCTTCATCACGACCCGAGTTCCATAGAACACTGTTCATCTCAGATACTGGATCATCTTGTCCTACTGAGGTCAAAGAGTTCTCGATGTACCATAAGCCAGTTGGACCCTTGAATCCGTGATCCCAATACCGTACCCATGGAAGGTCTTCACCCTCTTTGGCTGGTAGGAATCTGACTACGGCATAACCGTTTCCTGCTTTGTCTCTAGTGGGTTTCCAGAACCGATCATCATCATATGAATTAGATTCTGTTTTCGTGGTAGATACTGCTTCTGCAGCTTTTACGAGTTTGTCGATCGACGAGCCTCGTGAGCTCTTTAGGTTTGCAAATGACATTGTATTTTCTCCGTTGTATATGCAGTGTATTAGGACAGTATGCCCTTTCTATTGTATTTCACTTTATTCATAATATAGTACTATTATATCACATTATTGTGACGCTGTAAACCCTTTTCTTAATAAAATTTTACATTTATCAGGATTAAAGCTTACAAATGGGGTATATTTAGTGATCTTCCTTTCTATATCAGGCCACATAATAGTGTCGTTGATATTCTTGGTTTCACGCTTCACAAACCCCAATATAGCGTTGAGAATTACTACACTTTCCAGTGATATCTCTTCTCTCAGCCATAACTTGATTACTAACGGCAACTGACCATCTTCTGATATTAACAGCTTATCAAAGTCCTCACACGTTAGTAATATATTATTTATATCAACCGAGAACACACGATGTATTGATTCTTGTATCCTCTTATGATCCTTATAATTTCTTTCACCAGACTCGTTGATCATATCACCCACATACCCAACGCCCATCTTAAAGTTGGAGACATAGTAAGTCAATAGGTCGGTATCATAGTTCTTAGCTAGTTTAGCAAAGAAGTACTTGTCTTTCCTTCTCATGAAAGCTTTAGGTGATGCATTGGACTTATAGTTATACTTAATCGCATCATACCCGTCAGTTTCAAAGTGAAGCTTGAGAGCGTTGTACATCTTATATGAGTCAAATGGGTCTATCATATCGGTAACTTATTACTCCCTTTGATCCTTAATAGATTAAGTTCTATAGCTTCCTGCTCTATCTTTTGTTTAAGCGAATCTGATAGTAGTCTGTTAAGACTTTTGAAGTCCATACCACGATCCTCTATGATACTAGCCGCAGCCTCTATATACGATACACCTACACTTGTCTTAACCAACGTTTCTACTGCTGTAGAGAACCGTTTTCGTGTCATAATCTTATCTTCTATCACATTACCCTCAGTAAGACGCAGTCTTTGTTTACTCGGCCGTTTGGTATACTGATCTTAGTGGTAAGTTTATCCCACACCCTTTTCTCCATCTGTTTATGCGTACACTTCAAAGCCTCGGGTAGTATATCAAGAGGCTTTCTTAATTTAGCCGATTTGGACAAACTAGGCTCGAAGTTCTTAATACTTGTACCACTTACCTCAAACCCTCGGGTTGAAGTTGATACGTACATATGCAAGGCCTTGTATTTGGTATTGTATACGAATAGTATTTCCTTGCCTGGTATCAATACGGGATTGATTGACTGGATCTTTGAGTCTATGTCTTCTTGTTTAAACTGAAGGTTCTTAATCTGCAGATCTGTAGTCTTAGGTTTCTTAGCCCTAGGCAGTCTTACAGCTTTAAATGAGTCCTTAAGTTTTGCCAAGTCAGTGAATACCGAATCCATTAGGTTCAACATCTTCTTCTGATTACGCTTAGTTATGTGTGAGTATGACTCTTCAGCTTGATCACACTTCTGATCATATGCATCTTTTATATTGTCATATTCAAATTGAACTATACGTCTGAAAGCATCGATGGTGTTACCCTTTAACTGATGTGACTTCCACAGCTCATATGTTTTAAAGTCTATCTTGAAGTTACCATTTTGCCACTCGTCAATCACCTGTTCGTCCCAGTCCCTGTGAATTGTCTCCATCATAAGGTTATATGATCGTTGCGCTGGACTAATAATTGGGGCAGCAGTAGCAGCCTTTTCTAAAGCCTCTTCCTTGTATGACTGTGACAGTTCAAGATTGGCTTTAAGTTCCTTTCCAGCACGTGCATGCTGTTCGTCACTATGTTTCCAACCCCTATAATGTAACCTAGAGAGCTTTGCGCAACCCTCTATCATTCTCCAGTCTTCCAGAAGTTTAAATGACTGTAGGTCTTTTTTAGTGAAACCGTGGAATTCCTCAGCATACTTTAATACGTATGGAATATAATCTTTGGTCTTATAGAAATAATTGTACCACTGAGCACCTGCCATCCATGCTGAAGCACCCTCTTCGGGTTGTGGACTATTCTCATCCCACCATGGTTCTGGTCCTAAATGAATGTCTTCGATTGAAGCTCTATTCTTGCGGCCCTTTGTTCGAGTTTTTTCTAGTGCTTTACTTACCATAATATATCCTTACTTTTTGGTTTATACATCTATTATAACATGCTTTTATCAAAATGTAAACACTTTTCTTCAAGAGATTTCATATTTCTTAATGCCTCTGATATAATTCTCTGCGGCATTCTCAGCATATGTGACAGAATGATCTCGATACCATTCTATGCCTATAATACTCTCGCCGTCATAATATCTGCATCCAAAGTAGTTACCACCTACTACTCCTACGGTTCGTATCACGTCAGCTCGTAAGTTACCGTGCTGATAAGACCCGACTTCCATATAATTAACTTTTGGTTGTATTCTCATGATTCTTATTCCACTCTGCTTTGCGAGCTTTCCAAGCCTCGTGCTTATCTTTCTCTAATAGAACCCCACCCCATACACAAATCACGATGAGCCCCAACATAACAATACTTGCTATTACTTCTAACACTATCGACCAATCCATTTTACATCTCCCTTAGGTATTACTTGATATGCTCCTTTATTATAAGAAGGAGCGAC
>Ga0209712_10000859_pt1 | contig 26252 bp, 28 predicted proteins | sample ArcOceMetagenome_FD_187443 | JGI IMG/M metagenome (GOLD analysis project Ga0209712, IMG submission 187443) | Marine eukaryotic phytoplankton communities from Arctic Ocean - Arctic Ocean - Greenland ARC118M Metagenome (SPAdes) (version 2) | ecosystem: Environmental > Aquatic > Marine > Oceanic...
CCAAAGGTAATCAACAAAAAGTGCAATTGATCAGTGCCATCATTCACCGACCCAAAATCGTCTTTCTTGACGAACCTTTTTCCGGTTTAGATCCCATTAACCAAGAAAAAGTCATATCATTTCTGCAATTATTAAGACAACAAGGCACTACTATTATTCTCAGCGCCCATCAAATGTCCTTAGTTGAAAAATTAGCCGACAGGTTTTTGTTGATGAATAAAGGTAAGGCAACGCTATATGGTTCAATTAAAGATATTCGTCAAGCCGCGCAACTAGGCACCAATGTAACGGTGACATTTAGTGATCCAGTCAGCAGTGGATCCTTTTTACTGACCGAGCAAATCATGCAGGTCATTAGTATTGATACCCATACCATTCAATTCACTTTGGCACCGTCATGTCATGTTCCTCAGTTTTTACAAAGTATGTTAACCGAGCATCAAATTGAAAGTTTACAAACTGAACAACCCAGTTTACATGACATCTACATTGACAGTGTCAAAGGAGCCGCATAATGGATAAGGTGCTATTGGTTGCGCGCTGGGAATTTATGCGCAACTTTAAATGGAAACAGGAACTAATAGGCTATTTTTTAATGTTATTAATCTATGCAGCAATTTTTGCTGTGCAGATGTGGAGCCAATCAAGCACCCAGAAAACCGTTAATTTAGCCGTTATAGGTCAGTTGCAGACTGAGCTAAACAATAAATTTGTGTTGTCTTCACTAGATACTAGCGTCGAAGGGCAACAACTATTCGAGAAGATGGCTGAGTTATCGCTAGATGGTGTATTAAGGGTTGATCAGTCAGATGAGTTTACTCTGTATATTGCTCAGAAAAGTGTGTGGCAACAAGAATTAGAACAAGCACTGGTGGCCGAACAAAAAGATATATTGTTAAGGGCAATGGACATTAGCCCAGAACAATTAGAAAAAGTGCAAAACCCGATATCCATGACGTTCGTAAATCAAGCAGAAGAAATAGTAGGCAGCAGTGTAAAAGTGCTTGGGCTGCTTGCAGCCATTTTAAGTGCGATGGCTGTTTTTACCAGCTTTGGTTTATCACTCACCTCGGTGACACAAGAAAAACAACACCGTATTACCGAACAATTACTCACCTGCATAAGCCATCAAGAATGGGTCGACGGCAAAGCATTAGGCCTGTGTCTTTCGAGTATTAAAAGCTTGTTGACCACATGTTTTATGATGGCAATTGTGTTTACTGGTGTGGCCGTTTTTTCAGACGGTGGTGGCGAAACTATGAATGTATCAGCCACAGTGGTGATACAGATTTTAATTTTTTGTGTCACGGGTGTGTTGTTTTGGAATTATGTATTTGTCGGTTTTGCTGCGACCATAGATGACCCTAATCACTCAGGGAAAACTGGGTTGATGCTACTACCCATGTTACCCGTTATGTTGGTATTTATTGTGATGGGAGAACCCAATGGGCAGGTGGCCAAAGTATTATCTTTAGTGCCTCTTACCTCTATCAGCTTTATGCCTATGCGTATTGCTTCAATGAGTGTACCAGTCTGGCAAGTCGGTTTATCTTTGGTGTTCTTGATGGCAGGCGTGTACTACGTACGTTTATTTGCTACTCGCGTATTCAGAGCCAACATCACCTTGTTTGGTAAGGAGCCAGATTGGGCAGATATTTGGCGCAGTATGTTAAAAAGTAATCCATAGTAATTCTGAAAAAAGCTGAGCATAAGCTCAGCTTTTTAATGATGATGGCATAATTTAACGTTCAACAACTGCATTGTGATACACGTGTTGTACATCGTCACAGTCTTCTAACAAATCCATAAATTTGTCAAAAGTGGCTACATCATCGCCACTCACAACAGACTCGGTCTGAGGGATAAAGGTAATTTCATCAGCATCAAATTCGATATCAGGACAGTCATCGGTTAGGGCTGTTCGTGTATTATTGTATTCAGTGTGAGGCGCATAAACAGTTACGACTCCTTCATCACATTCTACTTCGGTAACATCAACGTCAGCTTCCATCAACGTTTCTAGTACTGCATCTTCATCATCACCTTTAAAGGCAAACACCGCTTGGTGATCAAACACATGACCGACTGAACCTTCGACACCCAGCTTAGCGCCTGTCTTTGTAAAACAATTTCGCACATCAGTAATAGTACGATTGTTGTTGTCGGTTAAACAATCAACAATCACCATACACCCACCAGGACCAAACCCTTCATAACGAGCAGGCACATAATCCTCACCCGCGCCGCCAGCTGCTTTGTCAATTGCCTTGTCAATAACATGACTGGGAACTTGGTCTTTTTTAGCTTTTTCGATCAACCGACGAAGAGCCAAATTTGCTTGGGGATCTGTGCCACCATTTTTGGCAACTACATAAATTTCTTTGCCATATTTAGAATAGACTTTGGTTTTCGCTCCAGCGGTCTTAGCCATGGAGATTTTGCGCACTTCGAACTTTCTTCCCATTTATGTATTCTCTTCTAATAGTTATTCAATTCTAACGAGTTTAGAGCTACTAGCTTGGCTCGATTAGATTTAATATAAAGGATTTTACAGATAATCAAGTCAGATAACAAAACCCATTCGACAATTAACATTGTTATTAAGGAACATGCTGTGATGCAAGGTAATCATGAGATTGCATTTCTTTTAACCTACTTAAGCAACGTCTAAATTCAAAATTAAGTTGGCCATCTAAATAAAGTGTTTCCATGGACACCTCAGCTGACATAATCAATTTAACATTACGCTCATAAAATTCATCCACCATAGCAATAAAACGCCGAGCAATATCATCGGTGGTTCGTCCCATCTGCTCTACATTAGCAATTAATACAGTGTGATATAGGCGACTTATTTCTATATAGTCAGTTTGACTTCTGGGCCCGTCACAAATATCCCGAAACTCAAACATAACCACCCCATCAGCATAATACAACGTTGGGATCATTCGGCCTTCCACTTCAATTTCTTGGTTCTCAATGCCTAGTTCGGGTGCCAGTTGTATAAAATATTTGTGTAAATTCTGATTAGCTTGTTTATCTAATGGGTAATGAAAAATTTCTGCCTGTTCTAAGGTTCTCAGGCGATAATCCACTCCACTGTCCACATTTACAATTCGCGTGTTTTGATTAATTAATTCAATCGCAGGTAAAAATCTGGCTCGTTGCAGACCATTACGATATAGGTCATCAGGTACTATGTTTGAGGTGGCAACTAACACTATTCCATGACCAAATAACTCTTCCATCAAGGTACCTAAAATCATTGCATCTGTGATATCAGAAACAAAAAACTCATCAAAACATATCACTTTTGTCTCTTTGGCAAAAATTTTCCCTATGGTTTTTAATGGATCTGGTTGTCCTTCTAAGGATTTAAGTTCTTGATGCACCCTATGCATAAAGCGGTGAAAATGAATCCGTATCTTTTTTTTAAAAGGCAAACATTCATAAAAGGTGTCAACCAGGTAGGTTTTACCGCGCCCTACTCCCCCCCAAAAGTATACCCCTTGAATACTAGGTTTACGCATCCCTTTACCAAACTTACTTTGCAACTTTACTCGCCACGTAAGCTTTGTCTCAGGATGAGTTAATTCGTCATACAATCGTTGTAATTCTTTAACTGCGTTTTCCTGCGCGGCATCATAGAGAAATTCAGGGTGTTGTAGATCACTTTGATATTTTTGCCATGGTGTAAATTCAATCATTCTTTGGTGCTTTTCCTTTCACATATGGGTATTTTTAACACTTGAATACAAATAAAATGACCGCATTGAAAATGCTGCGCGTATAATAACAAATATAGCAAGCATGCTCATGGTCAATACTCTATATTTTATTAAATAGTAGTGAACCAAATGAGCAGATATAAGTAAAAATAGGAGACGTTATGGATTGGTTTACAGGGTTATTGTTGTTATTAGTTGGCGGAGTTATAGGTTTTTTTGTTGCACGATTTTTCAACAAAAAGAAACAGCGGACAGTAGATAACATTGAGAGTGAGCAAACGATTCAAGAATTAATGAGCCAACAAGCTGCTATTCATGTTCAAGAAACCAAAAAAAATATAGAAAAATTAATCGCTCAATCTGCCACAATAAAACAGCAGGTTGAAGATTATGAGCAGCTACTAATTAGCCAACAACATGGAACAGAAGGCAGATCAATGAATTATTTTGGTGAGCATACAGCGGCTTACCTACGTAATAAAAGTACCAAGCCAGTCCGTAAAAAATCTAGTGCAGACACACAACCATTAGATTTTTCTTCACAAAGTTCAGGTTTGTTTTCGGGCAGTAAAGAAGCCCCCATTAAAGACAGTAAATAATGAACTTTTTCTTGACCAAGATAGTCCTTATACTGTTTTAAATATAGATATTGGAGATGATAACCAATGAGTAAAGTAGCCAATCGTTTTTTAGTGGCTTGTTGTATAGTGACTGCCAGCCTGTCTGTTAGCTTAGTAACTAGCGCAGCATTACCCTTTTTTTCAAGTGAAAAGGGTGAGTTACCCAGTCTTGCTCCGATGCTAGACGAAGCCACACCAGCTATTGTCAGTATTTCTGTTGAAGGCACACAAATTTCACGCCAACGTGTTCCAGAAATGTTTAAGCATTTTTTTGGTGGAACAGAAGAACAAGTCCAAGAAAGGCCATTTAAAGGATTAGGTTCGGGGGTTATTATTGATGCAAAGGAAGGCTATGTGGTAACAAATAATCACGTTGTAGATAATGCCGATGAGATTACCGTAAAGCTAACAGATGGCCGCGAATTCAAAGCTAAAAAATTAGGCTCGGATGCTCAGAGTGATATTGCGTTACTAAAAATTGAACCTGATGCATTGACTGCTATCCCTCTGTCAGATTCAGACGAGTTAAGAGTAGGTGATTTTGTAGTCGCTATTGGCAACCCATTTGGCCTGAATCAAACCGTAACTTCGGGTATTGTCAGCGCGCTCGGACGGTCTGGTTTAAATATTGGTGGATATGAGAATTTCATTCAAACTGATGCTGCTATTAACCGAGGAAACTCCGGCGGAGCCTTAGTCAGCCTGCGCGGTGAATTAGTGGGGATTAATACTGCTATCTTCGGACCAAACGGAGGCAACGTTGGCATTGGCTTTGCCATACCCAGTAATATGATGAAAAGTTTAGTCGACCAGATAATAGAATTTGGTGAAGTGCGTCGCGGTTTACTCGGTATCATGGGTCAAGACATCGATTCTGGCTTGGCAGATGCTATGAACCTAGATGTCAACCAAGGCGCATTTGTCAGTGAAGTACAGCCAGACTCAGCGGCTTACAACGGCGGAATTAAGGCGGGTGACATCATTACAGAAATTAATGGCATATCCGTAGCGAGTTTCCAAGAATTAAGAGCAAAAGTAGCTAGTAGAGGCGCAGGTGCTAAGCTTGAATTGACAGTGCTTCGTAAAGGCGAGCGTAAAAAAATAAATGTTATACTTGGCGATGCCACCCAAAATGTGGTGGTTGCCAAAGAAATTCATCCAGCTTTAGAAGGAGCCACCTTAACCAACGGAAAATCTGAACAAGGCGATAATGGGGTAGTCATTTCAGATATTATGTCACGCTCTCCAGCGAGTCGTATTGGATTACAAGATGGTGACGTTATCATTGGTATCAATCGTAAAAAAGTAGATAACCTTGTTCAATTACGCACTGAACTAGAAGATGCAGAAGGCGTAATTGCGCTCAATGTTAAACGCGGTATTTCTTCTTTATATTTAGTGATCCGTTAATAAAATCTTACGACAGGTAGCGGTACTCGGTCTTAGTGCCGCTATCAACTTAGTGATTTCAATGTTATTATTTAAATATTCGATGTAGAAAATATTTAAATAATGCTCGTGCTAAAATCATTGTCTTTCTTTCTAAAATCCATCCTTATAGGTATGATCATTTCTTCGGTCATTTTACTGCTCGTCCCCGATTTACGTAAAGGTAGTGGTCTGCCACTGACGTTATTTACTGAGAAAAAGAGTTCACAAAGACAGAGCTTTAATCCAGCGGTTAACGCAGCAGGTCCTGCGGTAGTTAACATCTACAGTCAGAGCATCGAGAGAAGCGGCTATAATCGTCGTGTGCCAATAGAACGAACAAGTCTCGGTTCTGGTGTAATTATGACCTCAAATGGCTATATCCTGACTTGTTATCACGTTATTGCTAATGCCAAGCTCATTTTAGTAGGATTACAAGATGGAAGACTCGAGGAAGCACAAATTGTTGGTTATGATCCGATAACAGATTTAGCGGTGCTCAACATATCAGTAGAAAACCTACACCCAATTCCCCAACTTAATGATCCTAACACTTTAGTAGGGGACGTAGTCTTAGCCTTAGGTAATCCCTACAACTTAGGACAAACAGTGACAAAAGGTATTGTTAGCCGGATCAGTAACAACGAGTTAAATAATTATTTTGATTACATTCAGACAGACGCGGCACTAAACGAGGGTAACTCTGGCGGAGCACTAATAGACAGTAAAGGCTTTTTGATAGGCATCAATAATGCTAATTTTAAAACTCGTATCAGTCGAAGTCGTGTTGAATCTGTTGATGGGGTGTCTTTTGCTGTTCCTTACGATTTGGCTAAAAAAGTCATGAGTAAAATCATCGCAACAGGTAAGGTTACTCGAGGCGCATTAGGTTTTGTAGGCCAACAGGCTGGACTAACAAGTGCGGGGATCATGGTGACGGCTATAGTTCAAGGAAGTCCAGCTGAATTGGGTGGCTTACAGATTAGTGACCTTATATTATCCGTTAACAATATTCCGGCCATTAGTATTCGTGATACTTTGGATTACATTGCAGATACTGCGCCAGGAAACTCTGTTACTTTTGAAGTGAACAGAGAGGGTGAAATTCTGAAGTTAGACATGATAGTGGCAGAATTGCAGTAATAAATAGACTTAAAGTTAGCTGTTTTGTCATTCGCTAACTCTTATGATGTTAGCGCCAAGGTCATTTAATTTTCTCTCAATATGTTCATAACCACGATCTAAATGATAAATGCGATCTACTGTGGTATGCCCTTCTGCAACCAACCCTGCAATCACCAAACTCGCGGAAGCCCGCAGGTCAGTGGCCATCACTTGAGCACCTTTTAAATTCGACTTTCCATTACAGACTGCACTATTGGCTTGCAACGATATATCGGCTCCCATTCGCTGCAATTCGGGAACGTGCATAAAACGGTTTTCAAAAATATTTTCAGTCACCACACTTGTTCCTTCAGCCAAACAATTAAGCGCAACAAATTGTGCTTGCATATCAGTTGGAAATCCAGGGTGTGGAGCTGTTTTAATATCAACACTACTAAGTTTTCTATTCGTCATATCCAACTCGATCCAATCATCACCAACAGTTAGTTTAGCCCCCGCCTTAGACAATTTCTCAAGTACAGCTTCGAGTGTTTTTGGTGCCGCTTTTTCACAGCGGATCCTTCCCCTTGTTACCGCAGCTGCAATTAAAAACGTACCTGTCTCGATTCTGTCTGGCAATACGCGATAACGACACCCAGATAAAGACTCAACTCCCTGAATGATAATTTTATCACTTCCAGCATTCAACACTTTAGCACCCATAGCATTTAGACAATGGGCTAAGTCAACAATCTCTGGTTCTTTTGCCGCATTTTCAAGAATGGTTTCCCCCTGAGCTAGACACGCAGCCATCATTAAATTCTCTGTAGCACCAACGCTTACCACATCCATAAATATATGAGCGCCTCGTAACTTTTCGCTAACAGAGGCCCTGATGTAACCATTGTCTACATCAATTTTAGCTCCCATCTGTTCAAGACCTTGCAAATGCAAATTTACTGGGCGAGCGCCTATGGCACAACCACCAGGTAAAGACACATTTGCCTGACCAAACTTAGCCAAAAGTGGTCCTAGCACCAAAATAGATGCGCGCATGGTTTTAACTAATTCGTAAGAAGCATTAAAATTATGAATTGAACTCGGATCAATCACTACAGATTGACCATCTTGGCGATAAGCGTTAGCACCTAACTCACTTAACAAAGATAAACTGGTGTGTATATCTCTGAGCTCAGGAACATTATCAAAATAACAAGTAGAGTCTGCTAGTATGCTTGACATCAGAATAGGCAATGCAGCATTTTTGGCGCCTGAAATAGTCACAATTCCATTAAGCGGCGGGCAAGCTTTGATAATTAATTTGTCCATAGATGCACTCTATTTGATGTTACTAAGATGAAGGGGTGTGTATTATTGAGGAAGGTTAAACATTTTCTCGCGCTTCCATTGGCTTTCGGTAAACGTTTTAATGGAAACTGCGTGCATGCTACCTTCAGCAATTTTAGTGGCCAAGGGTGCATAAACAAATTGCTGTTTTTTGACCCTACTCATATCCTCAAACTGATTACTCACAGCTATCACTTGAAAATGAGATCCATCACCCTTTACATGTGCTTCGGCCAAGCTTAAGGTTTCGAGTAAAAGCGCTTCAATTTGTTGATTATCCATGACAAGTCCAGATGAGTAAATAGTGGGTTATTGTACCGACAAAAAACTGTCTACGTCGCTTATTTTTGCAAGCTTTCTCAAGCTTTCTGGAATATTTTTAAGTTTAAGATGAACACATTGTTTACGGTTATCTTTCAAAAGATTCATCAGCCAAGCTAACCCGGCAGTATCAGAATTACTCACACCTAACATATCGAGGGTTAAAATATGAACACTGGAATTGTTTTGATTACTTTTAATGCTCTGCTCAAGAGTTGCTAATGCGTCTGACTTAGCGATAGTGTTACGATTTAAATCACCTTGTAAGTTGAAGTAACCTTTTAGTGACTCAATGACGTCCAATTTAGTCATCTAACCTCCTTTTTTTGCTACATCGATGTTAATAGGTTTACTGATCGTAGTATTCATCAAATCAATCACTTTTTGTATACCATCCTGACGCAATATTGATTGAAACTCACTTTGTTTGCTAGATAAAAGACTAATACCTTCAGCAACCATATCGTAAGCTTTCCACACATTGGTTTTTTTATTTTTACGTAACTTAAAAGCTAAATTAATGTCTGGTCGGCCAGGTTCTTTAACCACAGCTCTAACTGTTACCGTTCTTTCATCAGTTACTTCGCGAGCGGGTTGAAATTCAACATCTTGACCATCGTAGTAGGCCATAGCCAATGCATAAGTAGTGATCAAGTATGAGCGAAATACACTAATATATTCGGGAATTTTTTCTCTTGGCACTTTTTTATAATACTTGCCTAAAACCTTTAATGCAGAAAAATTATAATCCACATAAGGTAGCAACTCCTCCTCCATAACCGTTCGCAAAAGCTCTGGATTTTCTTCTATAAGTTGGTGTTCTTTTTTAATCCTGTTGAAGGTTTTGGTTGCTACATCTTCCAACATTACGTACGGGTTTTTATCTTGCGCTCGCGTCATACCAGAACAAAGAATCATCATCACACTCAATAATAAAAGTGCACATTTATTTATCACGTTATTTTCTCCAATCAACGTCGTCGATTAACCGTCGTTACTACTAAATAAAAATTGACCTATAAGGTCTTCTAACACTAAGGCTGATTTAGTGTCTTCTATGTAGTCACCTTCAACCAAATTTTCAATACCATCCATAGCAAAACCTGGCTGAAAACCAATATATTGCTCTCCTAATAAACCTGAAGTTAGTATAGATACCGAACTTGTTTCTGGGAACTGCTTAAAATCTGACGAAATACTCATAGTCACTTCTGGAGTGAAATCGCTATTGTTAAGTGTAATATTGTCGACTCTACCAACTGTTACCCCACCTACTTTAACTGCTGAACGAACTTTTAACCCACCAATGTTGTCAAATTTTGCATAAAGTATGTATGTATTTTCACTGCTCGACATGCTTTGATTGGCCACATTAAGTGCTAACATAAGACCTGCTGCTATGGTTAAAGCAACAAACATACCCACTAATAGTTCTGACTTTCTAGATTTCATTCCCATTTCCTTTACTCAATTCCAAACATTAATGCAGTCAATATAAAATCTAGCCCAAGTACCGCTAACGAAGAAAATACGACGGTTTCTGTTGTTGCCTTACTTATCCCTTCAGAGGTGGGGATAGAATCGTATCCTTTGAATGTGGCGATCCAGGTAATTACAAAAGCAAATACTACGGTTTTTATAATACCGTTCAGCACGTCTTTATTCCAATCTACTGTGGACTGCATAATAGACCAATAACTGCCCGAATCTACGCCTAACCAATCTACACCGACTAAATGCCCACCTAAAATGCCAACTGCACTAAAAATTAACGCTAACATTGGCATGGATATTATGCCCGCCCAAAGGCGCGGCGCAATGACTCTGCGCAGTGGATCAACCGCCATCATTTCTAAACTGCTGAGTTGTTCCGTCGCTTTCATTAAACCAATTTCAGCTGTTAGCGCCGAACCTGCCCTCCCAGCGAACAATAAAGCGGTGACCACTGGGCCCAACTCTCTTAATAATGATAAGGCAACCATAGGCCCAAGGCTTCCTTCAGCACCATAATCAACTAAAATAGTATAGCCCTGCAATGCCATTACCATGCCAATGAATAGACCAGATATCACTATGATAAGTAATGACTGCACACCAACGATATGTATTTGCTTGATAATCAGCGGTATCATTTTTACAGGTTGAGGTTTAGCAACAATAGCTCCAAACAACATAAAAGTGGCTCGGCCAAACATTTCTAGACGGTTAAGGGTGCTCGCTCCTAAATTTATTAGAAAATTCATGATGTACTACCCAAAAAAGCCTGGGCAGTACTACTGGCAGGATAATGAAAAGGTACTGGACCATCTGCTTGGCCTTGCAAAAACTGCTGTACTAGCGGCGAGTCGCTATTTTTAATTTGCTCTGGGGTTCCGCTACCTATTATCCTCTGCTCTGCCAAAATATAAATATAATCTGCAATAGTTAATACTTCAGATACATCATGAGTTACAACAACACTGGTTAATTGCAGAGCGTCATTTAGGGCTTTTATGAGTTTTACCAACACCCCCATTGATATGGGATCCTGCCCTGCGAAGGGTTCATCATACATAATCAATTCTGGATCCAAAGCAATCGCTCTTGCTAGAGCGGCTCTGCGTGCCATTCCTCCAGATAATTCAGCAGGCATCAGATCTGCCGCACCTCTTAAGCCCACAGCTTGCAATTTCAGCATCACAACAGTGTGAATGATGGCTTCAGATAACTTTGTATGCTCCCGAAGTGGAAAAGCGATATTATCGAACACCGACATATCAGTAAATAATGCTCCACTTTGAAATAACATACTCATTTGTCTACGCACTTCAAATAAACGATTGCGGCGCATGCTCGGAATAGACTCGCCTTTAAATTTAATATCACCTTTGTCGGGCAGCAACTGGCCACCCATCAAGCGCAGCATAGTTGTTTTCCCAATACCACTAGGGCCCATAATAGCGGTAGTTTGGCCTTTTTTAATCTGCAGTGAAATATCATCGTATATGACTCGGCCACTACGGCTAAAGGTTAGATTGTTAATTTCAATCAAATTTTCCATTAATTTAGGAACATTCCAATGTTGTTAATCGAGCTAAGTATAAAAACCTAACCACAGGATTCACTATTGTATTAGTTTTCGACATGAAAGAACAAAGACAAAAAGTAACAAGGTATATTCGATTTAATACAACTATCACTGAACATTAGCTTAACGTTGATTATTGATAATAATATTATTTGGTTTGGCTTGCCGCTATTTTATCCATAAAAAGTCAATCAAACACTTTAAACACACTTGCTTTCGTTACAGATGGTGCATATATCTTAATATTGTAATCAGGTTGTTGTTTCAAGACCTTGAGAGCAGCAAAAAAATTTCAACACTAATTTTTTTTAACATTCATATGCAAAGCCTTTGCTTTTTGCGACAATTGTATTCGTTTATTTTTAATCCTCATTAAAACTAGAAGTGAAATTTTGTGATTTTAGAAGCTTGTTATTTCCTGATTTGGCTTGTTGTTTTGAGTTGGGGCGCAGATCGATTTGTCTTTGGCGCCTCAGTGTTAGCTAAAAACATAGGTGTATCACCTATGATAATAGGCCTTACTATTGTTGCTATGGGCTCATCTGCTCCAGAAATCATGATAGCTGCCACAGCCTCATTCAACGGCAACATAGATACCGCAGTGGGAAACGCTCTTGGTTCAAATATTACTAACATCGCTTTAGTCTTAGGATTAACGGCACTACTTAAACCCCTATCTATTGCATCAAGTACCCTAAAAAAAGAAATGCCAGTGTTATTGCTGGTAAGTCTTCTGGCTGTATATTTCTTGTCTGATCATTTATTACTCAAAGTAGAAGGGATTATCTTAATCACTTTATTCTTTGCTGTTATAGGTGGACTCACTTGGGTGTCTTTCAATATGGAAAAAGGCGATCCTTTACAACCCGAAACTGAAAATGAAATCCCTTCTGGCGTATCCACATCAATAGCCGTTATGTGGTTAATAGTGGGTATGATACTGTTACCAGCTAGCGCTTACTTTATGGTTGATTCTGCGGAAGTGATAGCTCGATACTTTGGTTTAAGTGAATTAGTCATTGGCTTAACCATTATTGCTATTGGTACAAGTTTACCGGAGCTGGCGGCTTGCATTGCAGGTGTGTTGAAAAACGAAGATGATTTAGCGTTGGGCAATATAATTGGCTCAAATATTTTTAATCTCTTGGCAGTACTGGCTATGCCTGGTCTCATCGCCCCAGGTGTGATAGATGAAAACGCCGCTACACGCGACAGTTACGTGATGCTAGGGCTGACAATATTACTCATCGTATTTAGCTTTAATTTAAAAGGAAGCAGATGTATTAACCGAACGGAAGGCATCTGTCTAATTACTTGCTTCTGTGTTTATCAATATTTGTTATTTAGTTAATACAGCGACGCTTAGAAACACATTATGATTAAACAATCAGCCTTAAAAGTATTAGAAATTGAACAGCGAGCAATCGCGCAATTAGCCCAATATATTGATGATGCGTTTGTAGAAGCTTGCCAATTAATTTTATCTTGCGAGGGTAAAGTGATTGTTTGTGGGATGGGCAAATCAGGTCATATTGGCCATAAAATATCAGCCACGTTGGCCAGCACAGGCACACCCGCATTTTTTATGCATCCTGCTGAAGCCAATCATGGTGATTTAGGTATGCTCACCAAACAAGATATTTTGTTAGCCATTTCAAACTCAGGCGAAACTTCCGAACTATTAGCATTAATCCCTGTGGTAAAGCGAATGGGTGTGCCTATTATTGCTATGACATCAAACCCTCAAAGTACACTTGGTAAATATGCCGATATTAATCTAAGTATCAAAGTTGAGCAGGAAGCCTGCTCACTAGGCCTTGCACCTACTTCAAGTACAACCGCCACCTTAGTTATGGGTGATGCACTCGCCGTCGCGTTACTCGATGCAAGAGGCTTTACGTCTGAAGACTTTGCATTGTCCCACCCAGGCGGTTCGTTAGGTAGAAAGCTTTTAATTAAATTAGAAGACGTGATGGTCAAAGAACAATCTTTACCTTTGGTCTCAGAGCAACAAAATTTACGTGAAGTTTTATTAGTTATTTCACAAAAAGCCCTAGGTATGGCTGGTGTAATCGATGACGATGGTAAGTTATTGGGTATTTTTACAGACGGTGATTTACGCAGAGTACTTGACGATAGAATAGATATCCATAAAACTAAAATTTATGAGATTATGACACCCAACTGCATTACAGCTAAACCAGAAATGTTGGCTGCCGAGGTCCTCACACTCATGCAAAAACACAAAATAAGCTCGCTATTTGTGACCGATACTAATCGCAAACCAATAGGGGCTATCAATATGCAGTTACTGCTTCAAGCAGGGATTATTTAATGTCTATGTTAATGACCCCTTATGGACTAATTGATAAAAAACTAATAACTAAACTTAAGCAAATAAAACTATTAGCCTGTGATGTTGATGGTGTATTTTCTGACGGCCGAATTTATATGGGTCAAAATGGGGAGGAGCTTAAAGCATTTCACACTCGAGATGGCTACGGGGTCAAAGCATTACAAAAAATTGGTGTGCAAGTTGCAGTTATCACCGGCCGTAATTCAAATATGGTACAACAGCGGATGACATCACTGGGAGTTCAACATATTTATCAAGGCTGTGAAGACAAACAACCAGCTTTGCAAGCAATACAAAATAAAATATCCGTCACTATGAGTGAGACTGCTGCAATAGGTGATGATATGCCAGACCTAGGCATGTTTAATGTGTCGCAGTGCAATATATGTGTGCAAGATGGCCATCCCGTTTTAGCTGCGCAGGCGCACTATCAGACTCGCACTAAAGGTGGATTTGGAGCGGTGCGTGAACTATGTGATTTAATACTGCTTTCTCATGGGCAGTTATATACTATACAGAGTGCCAGCATATGAATCGCGTTACCCTGTGTATTATAGTTTTATTTGTATTAGCGCTAGCCTTGAGTCTTCCCGGTTGGCTTGCTAAAGAAGAATTGAAGGTAGACTCACAGACAGAAGAAGCTTGGGTTCCTAATTACCAAGCTAATAAGATGCACAGTACGTTATATAATAAATTGGGACAGATAAATCACCAGGTTTTTGCTCAAAAGATGGAGAATTTTGACCTACTTGGGTTCACATTGTTCAAACAACCTAACTATTTGTTATTTGCTCAATCACTTAACCCATGGAAAATAGATGCCCAGGAAGGTACATTGTATGAAGATCAACGGATCCAATTTGAAAACGATGTAGAAATTACCAGCCTTGATGAACAAGCTTATATACGGGTCATCCGCACTAACTTTGTCGAAGTAGACCTAGCGGAAAAGACCATGTATTCAGACCAGCCAGTCGAAATTATTGGCCCAAATTATGTAATAAACAGTAATGGCTTCACCGCTAGCCTAGAAACCCAAAGATATGAGTTATTAGACCATGTTAAAACCGTTTACCAACCGTCTGTTTCGCAATAGCTTTTTAGCCACGTTATTATTTTCGGCCAATAGTTATGCAGGGAAAGATGATTTCACCAAAAAAATTGAACTAGCTTCCTTGTATCAGAATGCTGATGGCATTGCCAAAAGGGCAACTTATCAAGGCAATGTTGTGATTCTACAAGGCTCTTTAAAAGTCAGTGCAGATGAATTAGAAATTGATGCCAGCAAGGGTGAAGGTAATGAAATATTTATAGCCACTGGCAAACCTGCTACATATTCTCAACAACAAGAAGATGGCAGCATAGTCACTGCAAAAGCAGATAAGATTGAATACCATCGTCAAACTCGCTCACTATCATTAGAGGGAAATGCTGAGATAAAGCAAAATTCCAGCAGTGTGCAAGGCAATTCAATCACATTTAATATGGAACTTGAACAAATCATAGCTCAAGGAAGCGATCAAGAGAGTGGCCGTGTTATTACCACATTCCAGCCTGTATCAAAGCCTAAAGAACTTGAAGCAGCCCAACAGGATAAACAACCTTAATGGCCGTATTAAAAGCCACAAATTTAGCTAAGTCTTATAAGTCTAGGCAAGTGGTACGAGATGTCAGCATTGAAGTATCGACTGGTCAAATAGTGGGTTTATTAGGGCCAAATGGCGCAGGTAAAACCACCACGTTTTATATGATTGTTGGGCTAGTACCATTAGACAAAGGTGACATCTACATTGATCAACAGAACCTTACTCTGCAACCAATGCATGTACGTGCCAGGCAAGGCATAGGTTATTTACCTCAAGAAGCGTCGATATTCAGAAAGCTAACCGTGTATCAAAATCTGATGGCGATATTACAAACTCGTAAAGAGTTATCTAAAGAACAGCGAGAACAACAGGCAGACTCATTATTGGACGAATTTAACATCAACCATATTCGCAATAGCTTAGGTATGAGCTTGTCTGGCGGTGAACGCAGAAGAGTAGAAATTGCGCGGGCCTTGGCGGCCGATCCAGAATTTATTTTATTAGACGAGCCCTTTGCTGGGGTCGATCCTATTTCAGTTAACGACATTAAACAAATAATACAACAATTACGCGATAGAGGTCTAGGTGTGTTAATTACCGACCACAACGTGCGTGAAACCTTAGATGTATGTGAAAAGGCATACATAGTGAGCCATGGCGAGTTGATAGCATCTGGTACCTCGGAAGAAGTTTTAAGCGATCAACGTGTAAGAGATGTATACCTAGGTGAACAATTCAGGCTATAGTTAAGTAAAATATTTATTGAACATAAAAATCTTTCAGCAAAGCTGTCAAGCAAGCGAACTTAATTAGTATTTTATAATTAACGTGGGATAACCTCGACAACACGCTGTAATTTCTAGAATGAAGAGTTCATCTCGGCTGATAACAACAACAACAGATTAAACATAAGAAGTTAATGAAACCCTCTTTACAGTTAAGATTTAGCCAACAACTTACAATGACACCTCAGCTGCAACAAGCTATTAAGCTATTGCAATTGTCTACCTTGGATCTACAAGCTGAAATTCAAGAAGCTCTAGACTCTAACCCATTGTTAGAAGTAGACGAGTCAAATGATAGTGGTAGTGGCGAAAAAGCCCTTGAAACCAATCACAGTGCCGATAGTAAAGATAGTGAAAACACTCAAGTTGAAGTCAATGCGGATAGTGTCGATAGCGCCGATGCCTTGCAAAATAATGATATACCTGAAGATTTACCCTTAGATAGTACTTGGGATGAATATTTAGGTGCTTCATCAGCACCGTCCTCTATGAGCAGTGCTGGCTCAGCTGGCGATGATGACCAAGTATTTCAAGGCGAAACCACAGACAATATTCAGGACCATTTGCTTTGGCAAATGCGTTTAACCCACTTTAGTGATACCGATATTGCTATTGCGATGGCCATAATCGACTCTATCGATGAAGCTGGTTATTTGACTATCAGCACAGAAGAAGTCTTAGCCAGTATGGATGACGAAGAGATTGAACTGGACGAAGTTGCAGTCGTACTTAAACGTATTCAGATGTTTGATCCCATAGGCTCAGGAGCACGCAGCGCCCAAGAATGCTTACTGATCCAATTACAGCAGTTTGCACCAGATACACCTTGGTTAGAAGAAGCAAAGATGTTGATCACTGATTACTGCGATCTGATAGGTAGTAAAGACTATCGTACTCTAATGCGTAAAACACGTCTCAAAGAAGAAGAGTTGCGGGAAGCCATGCGTCTGTTGCAAACTCTTAATCCTAGGCCTGGTACCGCCATAGTTACAGGTGAATCGGAATACGTTATCCCTGATGTATCTGTTTCTAAGAAAAATGGCCGATGGACAGTAGAACTTAACCCCGATAACCTACCTAAACTCAATGTCAATCAGCAATATGCGGCGATGAGTAAAAGCGTCAGGAATACTTCAGACAGTCAATTTATTCGTTCACATTTACAAGAGGCTAAGTGGTTTATTAAAAGTGTTGAGAGCCGCAACGAAACCCTACTTAAAGTGTCCAATTGTATAGTGCAGCAACAAATGGGTTTTTTTGAACACGGTCCCGAAATGATGAGACCTATGGTGTTGAACGATGTCGCTGAAATGGTAGATATGCACGAATCAACTATTTCCCGAGTCACAACACAAAAATACATGCATACCCCAAGAGGTATTTTTGAGCTGAAATATTTCTTCTCTAGCCACGTAGCCACAGATGTAGGCGGAGAATGTTCATCAACTGCCATCAGAGCATTAATTAAAAAGTTAGTGGCAGCAGAAAAAACCAGTAAGCCTTTAAGTGATAGCAAAATTGCACTTGTGTTGGCAGACCAAGGCATTATGGTTGCGCGGCGAACAATAGCAAAATACCGGGAGTCACTCATGATCCCACCATCTAACCAACGTAAGAGCCTGCTTTAGGCGAATTGAAGAAGGAAGAGGCGATATGCAAATTAACCTTACCGGCCATCATGTAGATATTACAGATTCTTTAAGAGACTACGTAGATACAAAATTTACTAAACTAGAACGACATTTTGAGCATATAAATAATGTTCATGTGATATTAAATGTGGAAAAGCTTAATCAAAAAGCGGAAGCCACTTTACACCTCATTGGAACAGAGGTGTTTGCTATATCTGAACATTCAGATATGTATGCAGCAATAGATGCTTTAATCGATAAACTTGACCGGCAAGTGATTAAGCACAAGGAAAAAATTAAACGCCATTGATGGCTTCAACTACTTATCACAATAGAATCCATTATGGAAATTAAAGACATTCTTCACCCTGACTGTACTTTATGCGCAGTTCAGGGAACCAGTAAAAAAAGAGTACTTGAACTGATTAGTCAAATTGCTAATCAATATTTGATTGATATCGATCAAGCTACTATTTTGTCTAGTCTTACATGCAGAGAAAAAATGGGCAGCACTGGCATCGGCAATGGTATTGCTCTGCCACACGGTCGCCTAAAAGACCTAGAAAATGTTATGGGTATTGTGGTGACCAGTGAAAAACCAATCGATTATGATGCCATAGACAATGCACCAGTTGATATCTTTTTTGCTATTCTAGTACCCGAAGACAAATCATCTGAACATTTAGGCACTTTGTCTGCTATTGCCAAGAAACTAAATAATAAGAACACGTTGAGCCTAATGCGCCAAGCCAAAACAGACCAAGAGTTATTTGAGGCACTAGGATAAATGAAACTTATTATTATTAGTGGGCGTTCTGGCTCAGGTAAATCTATAGTACTGCGCTCATTAGAAGACCTTGGCTATTATTGTGTGGACAATATCCCAGTTAACCTTTTACCCACACTCACTCATACTGTAGTTGATGAATACGACCAAGTGGCCGTTAGCATCGATGTACGTAATCTACCAAAAGACCCTAATGAGCTAGTCGAAATTCTTGATTATCTACCCTCCACCTGGGACATGACCATACTTTATCTTGATGCCAGCGATGACATGTTGATTAGACGTTTTAGCGAAACCAGACGACTGCATCCTTTATCCAAACAAAATAAATCTTTGTCTGATGCTATCCAAGCGGAAAGCCAATTACTCGCACCTATTGCCGAACGTGCTGATTTGTATATAGACACTGACCAACTATCGATTCATCAGCTTGCTGAATTAGTTCGTGAGCGTATTTTAGGTAAAAAAAGTTCTAGACTGGTCCTGGTATTCGAATCCTTTGGTTTTAAGCATGGCATACCAAAAGACGCAGATTATGTATTTGACGGCCGCTTTTTACCTAATCCTCATTGGGAACCCGATCTCAAACACTTAACTGGGTTAGATGCACCGGTGCAGATATTTTTGGGCTCACAACCAATAGTGACTAAGTTTATTTGGCAAATTCAAAACTTAATTACCACTTGGTTACCGCATTTAGAGCGCAACAATCGCAGTTATGTCACAGTAGCGATTGGTTGCACTGGAGGCCAACATAGATCTGTTTATGTTACCGAAATGTTAGCCAAAAACTTTAGCAATTCTCACCCCGATGTACAAATTCGCCACCGCGAACAAAACTGATGCCTAGCTTCGAAAAGACATTGGTTATCGTTAACAAGTTAGGGCTTCACGCCAGAGCCGCTACTCAGCTTGTTCAACTAACCAATAAATTTGATGCAGAAATCACCTTACACCAAGGTGATAAAAAAGCCTCTGCAAATAGCGTTCTAGGCTTAATGATGCTCGAAAGCTACCAAGGCAAAGAAGTGCGAGTCGTCAGTGAAGGTAAAGATGCACAGGCGGCGTTAGATGCGGTTGAAACCTTGATTGTTACTCGCTTTAATGAGGAGGAATAATAAGCTCTGAATAATGTTTTTTGTTTATGAGTAGAAACATAAAGCTTCGCTTCGCGCCATCATTCCGCGAGGCGGCCACCTTCTAACCGGTTACTCTTTTTATACTGTGTTTCTTTGCACCTTATACCAATGAGAAATTACCCCTATCGACAGAAAGACGACGTTAAGCATTTTCTGTTACTTCCGCTTAGAACCCAAAACGCCAATTGCGCAGAAAGCCGTGACCGTCCCCTATATTAGTAATGACGACCTTCCAAGGAGCCAAACCCAACGCTTCACACAATATATAAAACGCCGTTTAAATTATAAAGAATTTGTCTGCTGTAACGCCCTCTATTTCTACTCGAAAACGACTGTGTAAAAGATGACTATGTTCTCTACTATTTGGCATAATAATATCCATTTAGTAAGTGATTGAACAAACTATCGTCAAGCATGTTTGATTTTCCTATTTTACATGCTATACCCTCAAATAGTGAAATATGTGCTGACCAACTCGTGGGCATAGATTAAACTAGTGATGCAAAATCAATGCATTACGTTTTAGTGCGTATTGACCAAAAGAGTAAATCTGTCTAAGCCATGCCAAATACCTTCGAAGCCCAAAGCAGTAACAACCAACTTCATGACATCAATGAAGCGTTAGGTAGCGGTCAAACTGAACTAGCCAAAGAGATGTTGCATCAACTGCAACCCGGTGATCTTGCTTTGCTTTTAGAGTCGAGCCGTAGCCGAAATCGCTTGGATATTTGGCAACTTATTCCCCCTGACCTATACAGTGACGTGCTCGAAGAACTTTCTGATGATGTACGTAATGGCATTATCAGAAAAATGCTCCCAGAAAAGGTTGCCGATGCCCTAGAAGAGATGGACACCGATAACCTGGTAGATACCTTGCGTGGCTTACCGCAGGAAGTAGCGCAAGATTTATTGGCTGCCATGGATGAACAAGACCGTTCCCGCGCCGAGCTTGGATTATCTTATGGTGAAGAAACAGCCGGTTTTATTATGAACACCGATGCTATTACGCTTCGCCCTGGCATTAATGTAGATGTGATCCTGCGATATTTACGCTTAAAAGGCGATATACCGGAGCACACAGATACCTTATATGTGGTGGATCGCAACGATAAATTAATGGGTGGCGTAGCCTTGACTCGGCTGATAACTGCTGCCGCTGATGCACCCATAGAATCGTTAATTAAGGACTCAGAAGCCATTCCCGCCAACATGATGGATAACGAAGTCGCAAGTTTATTTGAGCGATACAATTGGTTATCAGCACCAGTAGTAGATGAAAACAATCAATTGTTAGGTCGTATTACTATTGATGATGTGGTCGATATTATTCGTGAAGACGCAGAACACTCAATGATGAGCATGGCCGGTTTAGATGATGAAGAAGATACCTTCGCACCCGTTGTAAAAAGTACCCAGCGTCGTTCAATTTGGTTAGGTGTCAACTTGCTTACCGCTTTGATGGCAGCTGCCGTGAGTGACTTATTTGAAGAAACCTTAAGCCAACTTGCTGTGTTAGCAATACTCAATACTATAGTGCCAAGCATGGGAGGGGTAGCAGGTAATCAGACGCTTACCCTCGTTATTCGGGGTATGGCTTTGGGTCATGTAAATTCAGCCAACGCAAGATGGTTAATTAGCAAAGAATTAGCCATCGGTTTTTTAAATGGCGTAATATGGTCGGTGCTGATTGCTTCAGTGATTGCCATTTGGAAACAAGACTTAATGTTAGGCGCAGTCATTGCCTTTGCTATGCTGATCAATATGATCGCCGCCGGATTAGCAGGGGCTAGCTTGCCCATCATAATGAAAAAATTAAAGATAGATCCTGCTTTAGCCGGTAGCGTCATTTTAACGACTATCACTGATGTAGTAGGTATATTCGCATTTTTAGGCTCAGCTACTTGGCTGTTAATCTAGACTTGAGTTTTCCTCGTAAAATTGTATTAACACTTTTTGCCTTGTTCGCTTTTGCAGCTAATTCTGTATTGTGTCGACTTGCATTACATGAAGAGCAGGTTAACCCTGCAGATTTCACATCTATTCGATTACTGTGCGCAGCATTTATCTTGGCATTCATCATGACCACCAAAGACAAATCGGTAATAGGCAAGATTAATCAATATGGAAGCCTAGCGGGTGCCTTATCTTTGTTTGTTTATGCGACAGGCTTTTCTTATGCTTATATCACTCTTAGCACCGCAACAGGAGCACTAATATTATTTGCCGCAGTGCAGTTCACTATGCTGTTTAAGATGTGGTTAGATGCTAATAAAATCGGCTTTCAAGAATATACTGGTATCTTATTGTCTCTCTTAGGATTCATTTATTTTGTTTTTCCAGAATTAGAAAAAACCAGCTTAGTTGGTTGTCTACTTATGTTTTTAGCGGGCATAGCCTGGGGTATTTATAGTTTAATTGGCGCTAAATCAACTAATCCACTTTACGATACAGCCAGTAACTTTATTCGGTTGGTGCCCATTGCCATTATTGCTCTGATAGTCATGTATTTTAGCCTTGGCATAAATATCAGCTCAAAAGGTTTGCTCTACACGTTTGGCTCAGGTGCTCTAGCTTCCGGTGTTGGCTACACGATTTGGTATCAAGTACTACCTAAGCTAAAGCCCAGTATTGCAGCTGTCTGTCAGCTATCAGTGCCAATTTGGGCAACCTTAGGTGGAATATTGGTAGTTAATGAACCCATAAGCTTACACCTTGTAGTATCAGCTTCAGTTATCATTGGCGGGATATTGTTAGTTATTCTGGCTAAGCAAAATGACGCATATAAATATTAGCATGCAAGTAACTACTTACTAACTTATAGATATTAAAAGTATTATTAAAATAATTAAAATTCTGTTTAATATTAGGAATACCCACTAAAAGACTGAAAGCACATGTTATTACTTTGGCTGCGCTTTCATCTTTCAAGATAAAATTTCACCCGCTCCATCACTGGCACTACAAATATAAATAGTCTCTTTATAACCAGTTTCTGCTTGGTAACGACCAGCTATCAGCTGTTTTGCACCGTCAACCATGTCATGTGGCATAAGAGCAACCATACAACCACCAAAGCCACCACCGGTCATACGTACGCCACCTTTATCGCCTAGGTATTCAGTTAATATTTTTACAGCAAAATCGATGGGAGGTACGGTGATTTCAAAATTATCACGCATGGATATATGTGACTGGGCCATTAATTGTGATAACTGAACCACATTATTTTCTCTAAGAGCCTGCGCAGCTAAAATTGTGCGCTCGCTGTCTGATACAACATGATGAGCACGGCGGTATACCACTTCGGGCAGCTTATGTTTATTATTCTGTAACTCGGTCAAGCTGATGTCACGTAATGCTTTTAACCCCAGCGTATTGGCAGCCTCTTCACATTGCACACGGCGCGTATTGTATTCACTATCAACTAAACCACGCTTGACATTGGAGTTGATTATCATCACCGCGAGGTTTTCTGGCATCGAAATCAGCTCTGCATCTAATGAACGGCAATCTAATAACAAGGCATTAAATTTAGAGCCACAGGCACTCACCATCTGATCCATTATCCCACATTGACAACCTACAAATTGATTTTCAGCTTCTTGGCCGTTTAACGCCACCTCTGCTTTTGTTAGTGGCAACTTGTAAAGGCCACGAAAAGTTTCGCCGATTACGACCTCTAAAGAGGCAGAAGAACTTAATCCTGCCCCTTGCGGCACATTGCCGGTAATAGCCAAATTGGCACCTTTAAATACATGCCCTCTAAGTTGCAGATGTTTGATGACACCACGCACATAATTACTCCACAGTTGGCTGGAGTGAGCTTCAATATCGCAATCTAGTGAAAACTCATCTTGTTCATTACTGTAATCAATGGCCACAACTCTGACGGTCATATCATCTCTTGGTGTCACAGCGACTATAGTTTGATAATCAATAGCACAAGGCAGCACAAAACCATCGTTGTAGTCTGTATGTTCACCTATCAGATTAACCCTGCCCGGAGCCTGAAAATGGCGACTTGGCGCTTCCCCAAATGTCTGAGTGAATACCGTATCAAGTTCAGTTAACATACATTGAGAAATGGTAGACTCAATTTTTGACGCATTGTTAGACATATAAACTAGGCTCCAGTTGATTCGTTGTAATGAACATCACTAAGCGTCTGTAAACGCTGTGCCGCTTGTTCTGGGGTTAAATCTCGTTGTGGCTCTGCCATCATTTCATAACCCACCATAAATTTACGCACAGTGGCTGAGCGTAACAAAGGCGGATAGAAGTGAGCATGGACTTGCCAATGTTCAGTCGACTCTAGATTATTGGGTGCACCGTGCCAGCCCATTGAGTAGGGAAAAGAGCACTGAAACAAATTATCATAGCGACTTGTGAGTTTTTTGATAGCAATAGCCAGATCTGTTTTTTGCGTGGCATTAACATCGGTTAGTCTGGCACAAGCAAACTTAGGCATAAGCAATGTTTCGAAAGGCCAAGCAGCCCAATATGGCACTACCGCTATCCAATGTTTGGTTTCAACCACTGTGCGAGAACCATCTGCCGATTCTCTTTTTGCATAATCTAGCAATAGCGAACTAGCATGTTTTTCAAAATACGTCTTTTGGCTCGCCTCAGCTTTCGCTACTTCATTGGGAATAAAGTCGTTCGCCCATACCTGCCCATGGGGATGAGGGTTAGAACAGCCCATGGCTGCCCCTTTGTTTTCAAATACTTGTACCCAAACATAATCTTTTGATAAATCGGTCACTTGCTCTTGCCAAGTATCAATTACCCCTTCCAAAGCGGGTAAAGATAATTCGGGTAACGTTTTGTTGTGCTCGGGAGAAAAGCAAATAACGCGACTAGTACCTCTGGCCGCTTGCAGAGTAAACAGGTCATCATTCGATTGTTGTGCTGCAGGGGTATCTTGCATCAATGCTGCGAAATCATTAGTAAATACAAATGTCCCGGCATATTCAGGGTTGATTTCACCATTAATACGGGTATTACCCGAACATAAATAACATTCTGGATCGTGTGGTGCAGTATCAGCAATCTGTAGTTTTTCCACTTGGCCTTGCCAAGGACGTTTCGCTCTATGGGGTGAGACTAACACCCAATCTCCGGTTAAAGGATTGCGACGACGATGAGAATGATCAACTGGGTCAAATTTTGACATAACTTATATAACCTATTTGTACTACCATTAACTTAAATGGCGAATAACCAATAAGTTACATCTAAAAACGAGTTAACAAATAAAACTTTTATCATAATGTTTGATGAATTAACTATTGTTTGAGTGGAGGCCGGTTAGGCCCCTTTAGTCATCTATGTCTTGCTGACCCAACCAATTAATTAATTTTTGCATATCTTGGTTAGCGGCCTGATTTAACTGTTCTACCCAGTCATGCACATTTTGCCACCATGCAGGATGATCACCTTGTTGGATCTCGTTAGCAATCTTTTGCACCCGGGTTAAACCTACCGAGCTCGCCGCACCTTTTATTTTGTGTGCCTGGGAGCACACTTCTTCTTTTTCATCGGCACTTAAATTCAGCTGCAAAATTTCCAAATATTCAGGCATTTTTTCCTGAAAAACGTTAACACTGGTACAGACCATATCGTGGCCTATGGTATCCACCAACATTTGTAAGAGTTCTATATCAAGAACAGTGTTCAGCATGTCTTTTTTAGGCTCTGTAGATCGTTGGTGGGGCACCCTCGGTTGCTCACAGAACAGATTGTTGAACACTTCAATAATACGACTCTTTTTAACTGGCTTGGAGATGACTTCATCCATTCCGTTATCAAGATACTCTTGACGAGTTTTAATCACATTTGCAGTCAACGCCACAATACTGGTTTGCTCTACCAACGACTCTTCATGCAGAACATTTGCTACATCAAAACCATTCATATCGGGTAATTGAATATCCAGTAAAATCAAATCGTATTGTTTTTCACGTGCCATAGTAATGGCCTCATTACCTGTAATAGCAACGTCAACATATTGTCCAAGTTTTTCCAACAACGCTTTGGCGACCATCACATTTAACTCAATATCTTCTACCAACAATATTTGTAAACCTGTGACTTTAAGCGTTTCAACTTGAATAGGCTTTTTACTTATACCAAGGGGCAATTCAACAGTAAAACAGGTACCTTCACCTATCACACTGCTGACACTAATTTCACCATTCATCAAAGTCACCATTTGTTGGCATATAGCCAGGCCAATGCCAGTTCCTGTTGCACTTTGATGTTCGGGTAAGTCAACTTGATAATACATAGCAAAAATTTTGTCTAGGTCTTGCTGGGGTATGCCCACACCCGTATCACATACCTTAAATGTTACC
>Ga0209712_10000861_pt1 | contig 26248 bp, 23 predicted proteins | sample ArcOceMetagenome_FD_187443 | JGI IMG/M metagenome (GOLD analysis project Ga0209712, IMG submission 187443) | Marine eukaryotic phytoplankton communities from Arctic Ocean - Arctic Ocean - Greenland ARC118M Metagenome (SPAdes) (version 2) | ecosystem: Environmental > Aquatic > Marine > Oceanic...
ACCAAATTATAGGTAAACGAATCGTAGTTATCTATGACTAATAGCTTTTTCATCCTGTTTCTGCTAGTTTTTTGGCTAGTAACAATGCTGCTAATTTATTATTTATTTCTTGGAGTTCACGCGCAGTTATTAGAATCTATAACGATACCTGCATCCACGTGAAAACGAAGTGTTTTTCTTAAGTAGAAATGTACGATGCTAAAGGCTCCTATAACCGCTCCTAGTTGGGTTATTAAACTGCTGGCCCACGCTTCTCCCTTTCGGTTATCGCTCATGGAAAACCACCGCGCAGGGCAACAATTCACATAGCACAACACGGGACCCTGAGCGTTAGCCGAAGAGCACTAGAAACGGAGAGCAGGATTAACTGAAGCATGCTGGATACAGAGAAGAATAATCAATAAATCACTAATAACCCTTCCCTCCCAACAATAACCCCTAACCTTGTAGTCTCAATTCAACATATGCTTACATCCATTTCCAGCGCGCTAGAAAAACTACTTGTAAATACTTTAGGAGTAAACCCTGACGGGGCTTTTTTGACTAAAACTTTAATATTAGCCGTGTCTGCGGCTGCTATTCTGTATTTGGTTTGGAAGCTGAGTAAATGGGTATTGCTACGCTGGATTCCTAAGGCGACTAAACGAACGAAAACGGAGTGGGATGACATCATTCTGAACAATAGAGTTATTTCTGCCATTGCTCTATTAATACCAGTGATGTTATTGGATTATTTAGCTCCAGCTATTTTTGAAGGAATATGGCAGTTAATTCCTTTCGTGAAGGGAACTACAGATGTGATTATAGTATTTACAATAGCTTGGATAGTAGCTTCTGTGTTTAATTCTGTGAATGAAATTTTAGCGGGAAACCCTGACTTCGTAGATAAACCTATTGGTAGTTTTACTCAGCTAGGTAAAATATTTGTGTATTCCATAGCTTCCGTCTTGGCTATTTCTATCGTATTCGATAAGAGTCCAATCTATTTACTGAGTGGATTTGGGGCGGTGGCGGCTGTTGTTTTATTAGTCTTTAAGGATAGTATACTAGGGTTTGTAGCTAGTATTCAGTTATCTGCTAATAACATGGTTCAAGTGGGAGACTGGGTGACTGTACCTAAGTACAATGCTGATGGTGATGTGTTAGAGATCAACTTGACCACGATAAAGGTCCAAAACTTTAATCTGACCATTACTACTATCCCTACTTATGCCTTCGTAGCCGATTCTTTTACCAACTGGCGAGGAATGGAAATGTCTAATGGGAGAAGAATCAAAAGGGCTATTCATATTCAAATGAATAGCATTAAGTTTTGCAACGCTGAGACTTTAAAGAGACTCCAGGAAATACATTTAGTAAGTGACTACATAGTGGAACGACAGGCCGAAATAGACCTGTATAACAAAGAACACAAAGTAGACGGGTCTGTAATGGCCAATGGAAGAAAATTGACCAATATCGGAGTGTTTGCAGTGTATCTAGAGAATTACTTAATGTCTAATCCTAACATTAATCAGAAAATGACGATTATGGTGAGGCAGCTTTCTCCTGCAGCTAGTGGACTTCCATTAGAGATTTATGCGTTTAGTATTCATAAAGACTGGAAGGTATATGAGGGGGTAATCTCAGATATTTTTGACCATGTTATAGCTGCTGCCAGAGAGTTTGACCTGAATATTTTTGAAAACCCAACAGGAGCTGATTTTCAGAAGTTAAACTAATCAAGCAGGGCTTTAAAAACCTCTCTTACATCCATTTTAGTGACATCTATGTGGTAGGCTAAAAGACCTGCTTTTTCGGCTCCTTCTACATGTTGTAAGCTGTCATCTATAAACATGGTTTTAGCAGGTTCTAAACCCTCTAATTCGCAGTATTTAGTAAATGACTCTGGATAAGGTTTCTTGAAACCGAGTACGTTTGAATAGTGGACTTTTTCGAAAGCAGCTTTAAAGTATTCTATGCCCATAGCCCGATCTACGATCTTTTCGAATTCTTCGACATGAATGGCATTTGTATTAGAGAAAACATAGGTCTTAAACTGATTCTTCAATTTATAGATCATATCTATTCTCTCTTTAGGAATATCGAGCAGAATGGTATGCCAAGCTTCTTCAAGTAATTCGTTCGAGTGATCTACTCCTAATGCGGCTCTGACTTCATCATAAAAAGCTTCCCGTGATATATTTCCAGTTTCAAGCTTATCAAATAATTGAGTCTGTCCGCTCTGAGCGTAAATAGCTTCAAACCCTTTTCCTCCTAAGGCTGAAAATGCACGAACTGGAGCATCATAATCGATGTCGAATAATACACCGCCAAAATCAAAAATGATGTTATCTATTCCAGATAAATCCTCTTTGGTAAGAGGAACAGACTTAAAAATCATAGGTTCTATTTTAAGATGGTGAAATTAAAAATACTAAAAGAAAAGGAGAGCACGAAAGACTGAATCAAGTCAGAATTAGTGTTTTTTTAACCAAGCTCCAGGGTTTTCGGCAGACCTAATGTCTAGAAGAGCAGATTTAGCAGCAGATTTATTTGTATAGCTGCCGTAGCATACCAAGTGAAGCCTTCCTTTTTTACCGAATATTCCAGCGTCAAACCCTTTTCTTCTAAGTTTTTTTACCAGCCCATCCGCATTGGTTTCATCTTGGAAACATCCAGCTACTACAAAATAAAGTTCTAAGCTAGATGAATTGCGCTTATATTCAGTAGAAATAGCGGCAGTAGAAGGTTTTGTAAGAATAACCTTTAACCCATCTGGACTAATTTCTCCTTTCTCGAAAGAATAGAAAACAGACTGTAATTCTGGGTTTTGGTTAACTATTAATGCTAATTCACTCACCTCTTCTTCATACGTGAAGTGAAGTTTTTCATCTTCTAATCTTGGTAGAAATTTAGCTGCTTTCACAGCTGTTTTTCCAGGCATAAAACTGCTAAAAAACGAGGCGATGTTTGAAGAGTTTTCTTGGACTTGCATTCCTCCTATGAACATTACGCCTAGAAAAGCAGCAGCTGCTACCCATCCTGTTTTTCTTCTTATAGAAGGAGTTTCTTCCTTCTTAGTAGGAGCTATAGAAATAACTTCAGTCTCTATAATTGGGGCTACGAGGGGAGTAGTTACTTTATCGGCTAGTAATTCTTCTATAGTTGGAAGAAAAACTGGTTTTAAACCAAATGAGTTTCTGAGAAAATTACGGGTGTCTTCAGGAGAGAATTCCAGGGCTCCACTAGTGTTCACCGAAATCCATCCTATTCCTTCTAGTGAAAGTCGTTTATCTGTGTTGAGCTCATTTTTAAACTCTTCCACAGAAGACGTCACGAACTCTGCAGCTGTCTGATAGCTAATGTTTTCTTTCTGAGAAATATAATTAACCAGTAGGCCATCGTTATTTTTCAGGTTTACGTTAAAAGATAATTTTTTAGATGGCGGAAATACCATCTGCTTCTTAGGATGAATAAACGCAGGCTTATAACTAGTAAGAAATCCACCGAACTTAGGGATGATAACACATTCGTGTTCAAATAGTAAGTCTTGTATGGCCTGGTTAAAATTCATTTCTTTAGAACTTCTGCTAATTTATGAAACTAACACATCACTTCCAATGAAGAAATGTTCTTTAAGCGTAAAACGCATCCTCATAGTGTTCTAAAGCGATTTTCCCATGGGTAATTTTTATTCCTATAATATCGAATCTAGACTCACAATCGATGTCATTCATCAATAAATATTCATGAGCAGCACAGACCACTCTTTGCTGCTGGCCTTTGCTCACAGTCTCCCATAACTCTAAGAGGTCGTTATTCTCCCTAAGTTTTACTTCTACGAAAATATACATACCTTCTTTCTGCGCTACTAAATCTATTTCATAAGGGTGATATCTCCAATTTTTAGACTTGATAGTATATCCGTTTTTAAGTAAGTATTTGGCAGCTAAATCTTCACCTAACTGCCCTTGTTTTTTTTTATGAAATGAATCCAACTACTTTTGTTTTAACTGCATCTTTGCTCTGCACCAAAGTTCTAGAAATAATTGACTATTGCAACGCGCTTGAAAGACTTCTTACATAAATATGCCGACCAGCTAGTTATGCTGGCTATAATTAGTTTTTCGTTTTTCTGGAAACTCCCTTATCTAGGAGTGAGAGATTTATGTTTGGATGAGCCATTTACGCTGTATCATTCTCAGAAATCAGTCAAGGAAATAGTAAGCTTATGTACAAAAGAACCTAACCCTCCTTTGTTTATGGTTTTGGTTCATTTTTGGTCTAAACTGGTTGGTTTTTCTGAGGAGAGTTTACGAATTTTACCTCTTTTTATTAGTTCTCTGACTGCGGGTGTTCTTTACATCACTGGAAAACGTTTTTTTAGTTTTTGGGCTGGATTGTTAGCCGCTGGATTATTTATGTTTTCTAAGTACTTTTTCTATTTCTCGGGTGAATTAAGAATGTACGGACTTATGTGTTTATGCACCAGTGGAGCGTTATTTTTCTTTTTGAAATCTGCAGAAGAGGGAAAACCGCGGGATTTTTGGTTTTTATTGCTTTGCAATGTGGCTCTTATTTACGCACATTATTTCGGCTGGTTTGTAATAATGATAGAAGGCATTTCCGCACTATTTTATTTGAAAAACAAAGTAATATTTAAAAGATTTATTTGGGTATTATTAGGTACCGCTTTTTGCTTTGCTCCTTTGCTCGTAGTTTTCATCGAACAGTTTTTTGTTAAGTCTACAGACGGCACGTGGGTAGAGCCTCCACCTGCAGGCCAATTTAAAATTCAAGTTCATGCTTTTTTAAACTCTGGAATGGTGTTTAGGCTGATGGAGTTTTTTGTACCCATAGGCTTGGGATTGGCTTTCGTGTTAGGGCAGTTATTTAAAACACCTAAGAAATATATAGTAGTGTTAATCTGGTGGTTAATTCCTCTCGGGTTGATGTATCAGCTTTCCTCTGAAATACCCATGTTTATAGACCGCTATGTGCTTTACTGCAGTATTGGGCTGTTTGTATGTATTGGAGCTTTCATAGAACGATTTGCTCATTTTAAGTGGCTTCAAGCCATAGCTACTCTACTACTAATAGCGCACATGATAGGTTCGTTTTCTATGGAAAAAGAATATTGCAGGAGAGAAATTAGGGCTGCAGTAGAAGAAGTTAAAACGCTAGAGAGTGATGGAAATATAGTGATTCTTTATCCAGAATGGTCTAAGTTAAATTTCAGTTATCATTATGATTTAGATATGTTTAAAGAGAAAAATCAGTTAACAGGAAAACTAAATGAGGCTGAAGTATTCCCGTTTTACACTGCCGATCAAGTGAAAAGTAAAGCGAGTGAAATGAGAAAAAATGAAATCATTCTTTTTAATAATGCGGGCCCTTATGATGCGGGATATGTAGAAATGGTGAAAGGCTTAAAAAGCGAGTACCGTGAAATCAGTAAAAAAGAATTTCCAGATAATTTGATAGTCTCCGTATTTCGAAAGAACTAAGCTAAGTTTGCAGTCTAGATATTAAAAATCCATTCTCCTGAAGACCAAAAGAATTATAGCGCCCAGCTGGAAAGAATACGAGCTTATAGACTGCGGAAACGGAAAGAAGCTAGAACGTTTCGGGGCTGTTATCACAGAAAGACCAGAGGTGGCGGCTGCAGGAAAACCTAGACTTAGTCAAAAGGAGTGGAGCCAGCAGGTAACTACTCGTTTTACCCAGTCATCAGCCAATTCTGGTAAGTGGAGTAAACAGCTAAGTCCATGGTCGATCTCTTATAACGGGAGCTGTAAATTGGCGTTCAACCTCAGTATTTCTCAGTTCAAGCACATCGGAGTTTTTCCTGAGCAGAGTAGTAATTGGGAGTATATTTTTTCAGCGTTGCAACGCAAAAGAAACTCAAAAGCCCTGAATTTATTCGCTTATACAGGTGGCGCATCATTGGCAGCCAAAGCAGTTAAATCAGACATCACCCATGTAGAAGCTTTTAGTCAGTTAATTTCAAAAGCCAAAGAAAATATGGAAAGCAGCGGCTTAAGTGATGTGAGATGGATGAAAGAAGATGCACTGAGTTATGTACAAAAGGAAGTAAAAAGAGGAAAGAAATACGACCTGATTATTATGGATCCACCCTCATGGGGCAGAGGACCTAAGGGAGAAAGATGGAAGCTAGAAACCCAACTAGACGACCTTATAAAGGGAGTGTCAGCGCTGCTGAATAAGAAGGCATATATCATAGTAAACACTTATTCAGGAATTTCTCCAGAGCAGTTAAAAGAGCGGTTAGAAAACCACATTTCTTTTGCCTCGGTAGAATGTGGAAACTTGATAGTAGAAGCTACTTCTGGGTCAGAATTTTCCACGGGAAGTTTAGTGAGAGGTCAAGTCAGATAAGGGTGGGTTGATTTGGCAGAAACCAATTAGATTTGCACCCAAAATAAATCCACATGTCCAAGTCTATTTTAGAATTAGCCAAACACCTAGATTCAGCTGCTATAAATGCAGACGCAGTTCCACAGATTAGCATAGACCAAGAGCTTTCAATAGCAGATGCTTATAAAGTTCAAGTAGCGTCTATAGATCAGCGGTTTGGCAGAGGAGAAAAATTATTAGGCTATAAAATGGGGTTTACATCTAAAGCTAAGATGGAACAGATGGGCGTGCATGAACTTATCTGGGGAAGGTTGACTTCTCACATGGAATTAAAGGATGGAGACGCACTGGAATTGTCTAAATATGTTCACCCTAGAGCAGAACCAGAAGTGGCTTTTAGAATCAAACAAGACATTCCTGGAGAGCTGACAGAAGCAGACATTCCTAATTATGTAGATGCAGTATGTGTAGCTATAGAAATCATAGATTCTAGATACAGGAATTTCAAGTTTTCACTAGAAGACGTGATAGCAGATAACTGTTCTTCTACAGGATATGTTTTAGGAGAATGGCTAACAGCAGAAAACAAGTTTGATAGTCTTTCCATTTCTCTAAAAGTAAACGGAGAAGTAGTTCAATCTGGTTCTACAGATGATATTCTAGGAAACCCATGGAATTCATTTTTGGAAGCTACTAGAATATTCAAAAGGGAAGGAATTGAGCTCAAAAAAGGAATGGTTCTTTTAGCAGGAGCTGCCACGCCTGCAGTGTTTTTGAAAGCAGGAGATGAGGTGAAGGCCACTTGTGATGGATTGGGTGAGGTTGGTCTTTTGGTTAAATAAATATTTTCTAGATCTTCTCATAAGAAGTTACAATTCCTTTAATAAGCGCAGAGCTAAACCCGTTGTGCTCCATTTCGTTTAGGCCGGCTATGGTGCATCCTCTTGGAGTGGTTACTTTATCTATTTCAGCCTCTGGATGCGTTTCGTTTTGTATCAATAACTCTGAAGCGCCTTTTACTGTTTGAGTAACTATATCAGTAGCCACTTTAGCACTAAACCCTATTTCTATTCCACCCTGAATCATTCCTCTTATGAATCTTAGCACATAGGCTATTCCACATGCGCCTAAAACTGTGGCAGCTTCCATTAGCCCTTCTTCTATCACTATAGATTTTCCTACAGAATTAAATATTTCAGTCACTTCATCTGTTTCAGAAATAGCGTGATTAGCGCAGATGCAGGTGAGAGATTCCTTGACATCTGCGGCAGTATTGGGCATGGCTCTATACACAGACATTCCAGCACCTACCACTTCCTCTATCTGAGAAATAGTAATTCCTGTAGCTAATGAAACGATGGTTTTGTCTTTGGTCAAATACGGTTTTAGCTCTGCCAACACTTCCAGAATCCTGAATGGTTTTAGGCCTATCAAAAGAATATCTGCCTGCTGCACAGCCTCCGCATTATCTGCTGTAATGTGCACTCCTTCATTCTTGTATTTCTCCAGTGAGCTAATCGTTCTTCTAGTAGCGGTGATAGATTTATTCGAATAATGCTCGCTAGATATCAACCCATTAAGAATGGATGTTCCTAAGTTTCCGCAACCTATAATGGCTATTTTATTGACTTTCATATGCCCTTTTTACTGTAAAAAAATAGTTAAGTTCTGGTTTATAATCTAAATCAAATGAGTTAACCTAATATTTAGTTGAAGACCCTAGAGAACAATCTAAGAATTAGTCTTTGCCAGCTTTCTTAGCATTCCGCTAAAGATGAAGCCATGAAATGGAAGTACCGCATACCAATACATTCTCCCTGCCAAACCAAGCGGGCGAAAAGTAGCTGTCTGAACTAGCTGATCTCCCTTCATCTTGAACTCCAACCAGGCTTCTCCTGGAAGTTTCATTTCGGCCAAAAGAAGCAATCTTCCTTCTTCTTTATTAGCGTAAAGTACTCGCCAAAAATCCAAAGAGTCTCCAACGTTAATTTCGTGAAGATTGGTTCGGCCTCTTCTTAAACCGACGCCTCCATTAAACTTGTCTATATAACCTCTCAGTTTCCATAGCCATGTGCCATAATACCAGCCAGTTTCACCACCTATGCTCCATACTTTGTAAATGGTTTTTTCTCTATCATCGACTTTAGAGGCTCTCTGGTCCGTGAAGCACCCAAAGGTAGGAACTTGAATAAACTCCGAAATGCTGTACGCCACTCCACTGCTTACGTAGGCATCTTTCCAACTAGAAACTATTTGGTTACTTTCAATTTTAGCAAAGGCTTTTTGCAAGGCCTCCTTGTAAGTGATAGGTTCAATGTTTAAAATGTCATTTATTCTGCGGTTTTCACACACCACTTCTACCTTCATACTGTCTACTAACGATTGGGCCAATCTATAAGAAGTGGAGGTAACAAAGTAGAGCCAGTAAGAGGATAATTTGGGGGTCATTATAGGCACTATGTAAATTCTCCGCCAGAGCTTTCTGGACTTAGCGAACTCTAGTAACATTTCCCGGTAAGTAAGCACGTCTGGTCCGCCTATATCGAAACTTTGATTGTAGACTTTGGGGTTAAAAAGGCAGCTTGATAGAAATGTCAATACATCAGAGATGCCTATGGGTTGGCATTTGGTTAATAACCACTTAGGAGCGATCATCACAGGAAGCTTTTCCACTAAATCTCTAACGATTTCAAATGAGGCACTTCCAGAACCAATGATAATTCCCGCTCTTAGCGTGGTAAAATTATAACTCCCTTTAGCTAACTCTAGCTCCACATTCTTTCTAGAACTGAGGTGCTTAGAAAGGGTGGACTCATTGACTATTCCGCTGAGGTAAATAACTTGAGAAGCGTTAGTTTTAGAGAGAGCTTCTCTAAAGTTTATGGCACATTCTTCTTCTAAGGCGGAAAAATCTCCCTCAGAAGACATGGAATGCACCAAATAATAAGCACCATCTATGTCTTTAGGAATGTTACTTAATGTAGACTCTTTAAGCAAGTCTAGTTCTATGACAGAAATACTGCTACTGATAGATTTTGGCGGATTAAATCGTTCTGGATCTCTTACGCAGCAAACCACTTCGTGCCCAGACTCCACCAAAACTGGGAGTAATCTTTTTCCTATATAGCCGTTAGAACCAGTGAGTAGTATTTTCATTCTACCACAAAAGAAGGTAAAATTAGGTTTCAGTCAGTCACCAAAGTATTTGGGGGACTTTCTGAATTGTCAAATACTTATTCTCCTTTCGCTAATTTACCCCAAGTAAAATAAGATATGCCGATAAGAATAAGCGCCATAACTGCTCCAGGAAACTCACCATCTCCCGCACCTAAATGTGCTGCTAACGCTAAAAGAGCATTGAAGAAGAATCCAGCATACGCCCATTCTTTTAGTGCGTTAGATTTACTGAACCAGAGGGCGAGTAATCCCATAATTTTAGCTGCAGCTAAAGGATAAAGCAAGTAATCTGGAAAACCTAAGCTTAAGAATGTAGCGGCCATTTCAGCATGGTTAAAAATGTACATTCCGGCAGACATAAGCATAAGTGCGGTAAGCAATCCTGTGCTTACTAAGCTCGCTATTTTAAATTTTTTCATTGGTGTTATTTTAGGGGTTCGTGTACGCTTATAATGCGTTTTGAAAATTCTGGATTTTACTGGCTAAGACTTTATCTAACTCTTCATTCACCACTTTTCCTTCTTGGAAATTTTGATAAAATGAGGGGAAAGAAAAATCCTCTAGAACATTTCCTCCAAAGTGAGGCATCAGGTTTTTAGTGACTGTTAAAGCATTTATCCCACCTCTTCCTCCGGGAGAGGCTGCAGCTAAAAACATAGGCTTATCTAGCCATATTTTTTGGTCTATTCTAGACGTCCAATCCCATAAATTTTTAAAAGCTGAACTAGGCAAACCATTGTATTCGGCTAAAGAAATCACTATGGCATCTGCGTCTTCTATCTGTTTTTTAAAGTTGGTAGCGTTTTGAGGAATTCCCATTTCTTCCTCTAAGTCTGGACTGTAAAGAGGCAGTACTAGTTCATCCCAATTTGCCGTGGTCACGTTAGCATTTGTTATTCGCTGTGCTATGTGCGTTGCAAAAACGGTATTGATGGATTTTTTACTATTGCTTCCACCTATAGCGAGTATGTTTTTCATTTCATAATTTGTTTATGAAACAAAGGTGCGCTTAGAATTCCCATTGCGTATTGATGTAGGTTAAGAATTTAACTGGCCATAAATTAAAAAAAACTGCGAACAAAGAAATCCCAAACGCCAGAACAGGTAATAGAATCTTAGTTGAGCGTAACTCCAAACCAAGAACAAATCAACGCTTTCTATGGCTTTCTTTCTTCACTCTGCTAAGAGCTTCAGGTGTAATGCCTAGGTATGATGCTATCATTTTCTGAGAAACACGCTGGACTATTTTTGGGTAAGTGCGTAAGAAGTGATCGTACCGATCTATCGCAGAAGCACTCATAAGCATGGTTACTCGGTTTTGTAGAACAGCCATTCTTTTCATAAGTTTAAGAGGGTCTAGTGCTAAGTTTTCATACCTATTAATTACATCGCATTCCGTGTCTTCTAATGCATCTATATATAACTCACTAGGAACGTCCTTAGCAGAACTGTCAGCTATAATCCAATCTTCAGGAGCGAATAGGAAGATATGTTCCTTGCCTTGTTCATCTATGGAGTAGCTGCGCAGAAGTCCAGAGCGAACTTTATAAACTTTAGAGTTTAGCTCTCCTTTGCGCTGAAGAATTTCCCCTTTCTTGACACTAATTTTTTTCATGGATATAGAACGCAAGCTAAGGTTTTTATCAAAAAAACCAGTTATGTAATTCTATCTTTATCGTTAAAACGTGATTTGCCATCACGATCAGTTAAGGGGGACATCAGAGGCAAAAGAACGTGATGATTATAGCCCAAGTCTTCTTACTGTTTTGGGATGAATAACTCCTACCTTTGCCACGCGAAAAAGACAACAAATGAACATCAAAGGAGCTAAAATATTAGTGACAGGCGGAAGCTTAGGGATAGGAAAAGAAACAGCTAGGCAACTAGTGGAAAAGGGAGCCAACGTAGTAATCACAGGGAGGAATAAAAAAACATTAGAAGCTGCGGCTACTGCCACAGGGGCGAAAGCGGTAGTGTTTGATGTTTCTGATTTAGACTCGATAAAAGATAAAGCCGCTGAGTGCATAGCTGCACTGGGCGGAAAGATAGATGTGCTTCTTAATAATGCCGGGATAGGAGATTTCCCTATCCTAGGAGAGATTACTCCAGAAAACTTTAATAAGGTGTTTAATACCAATGTTTTTGGGTTAGCATTATTAACTCAAGAAGTGGTCAAACCAATGAAAGCTGCACAGGCAGGAACTATTATTAATATAGGTTCTACTGCTGCTCAAAAAGGATTTGGTAGAGGAACAGTTTACTCTGCTTCTAAATTTGCTGTGAGATCTATGACTCAGTGCTGGCAGGCAGAACTCAGAAAAGACAACATTAGAGTTTGTTTAGTAAACCCGAGCGAAGTGACTACTGCGTTCAACGTAGATTCCAGAGAAGAAAAAGCGGAGGAAGCCAATAAACTCTCTCCTTCTGAAATAGGACATACAATTTGCTCAGTGATAGAAATGGACGATAGAGGGTTTATTCCTGAAGTAACAGTCTGGGCTACTAATCCTTTTTAATATTCTATGAAAACATTTACAAAGACTAAGGTTCACGAGGGCATCAGAAAAGTTCTTGAAGAAAAAGGGATTAAGAAAACAACTGAGGTTCAGGAGGTAACGATACCTATTTTACTTACTCATGATGGAGATTTCGTGTGCCGCTCAGCCACAGGAACTGGTAAAACGTATGCATTTGGGATTCCGTTGCTCCAGCGTATAAAAGGGGATAAAAAACATATTCAAGCGCTTATTATAGTACCCACTAGAGAGCTCTGTGAGCAGATGGGGAAGGAGGTACAGGCACTTTCTGCCTATATGGAAGACGTACATGTAGCAGCTATTTACGGGGGGATTTCATTAAAATCTCAGACCAAAGATTTAACTCCTGACACACAGGTTTTGATAGCGACTCCAGGGCGTTTGATGGATTTGATAGAGCGTAAAATGGTAGATTTATCAGCATTGCAATACTGCATTCTAGACGAAGCAGACAAAATGCTGCTCACTGGTTTTAAGGCAGATATAGATAAAATTCTGGTAAATGTGAAGTCTGAATACGTTACGTGGCTATTCTCTGCGACCATGTCTGCAGAGGTACAGGAAATAATAGAAACGCGACTCATTAAGAATCGAAAGCAGGTAGAAATAGGAGACGCCAACCAAACAAGCGAGGGAATATCTCATGAATACCTAGAGTTGATTCCAGAGCAAAAGTTAAATGTACTCTTACATTACCTAGAAAAGTACAGTGGAAATAGGTCCATTGTTTTTTGTAGAACCAAGTCTGGAGTTCAGAAACTTTACAAGCAACTTTCAGCCAATAAATTCAAGAGCGGAGCCATTCACGGAGACCTTCCTCAAGGACTTAGAAATAAAGTAATGGACCAATTCAAAGCTGGAAGTATAGATATACTTCTAGCTACAGACGTAGCTTCTAGAGGAGTGGATGTAGATGATATTTCACATGTCATTCAATACCACCTGCCAGAGACGAGAGATTCCTATCTTCATAGAAGTGGAAGAACGTCTAGAGCAGGAAAGACTGGAACGGCCATCACTTTTGTGTTCGAAGAAGAGAAGAAAAAGCTATTGGAAATTCAGTCTGAATTAAACTTTGAGCTGACACAGATTCCACTTCCTAGTGCACAGGATCAGCTCATAAACAGAGCTATTCTCTGGGCTAGAAAAGTAGCCAAAGAAAAGCCAGTTCCACCAGAATTAGTTCCACAGATACACAGAGACGAATTCCGTGCAGAGATAGAGCATCTTTCTACTGAAGAATTATCAGAAAAATTAATGGCGGTTTATCTTAGGGATAGTCAGGGGTAGAATTAGTTCATGACTTAATTATAGAACCTCTAACAGGATAAGGCTTTTTTAGAATAAATTCACCTGTGAACGTAATCTTCAAATCTATGAAATTAACTGCCAAATTCTTTCTTATTACATTCGTAGCATGAAGTTTCTTTGGGTTTTCACTTTGTTATTCTCGCTTTTAAGTTCATCTCTTTATTCTCAGGAATTCATCACTGTAGGTAATGCCTTTGGCATTCCTGTTATTCAGGGTGATGCTTGTTTAGAAGCAGACACTTGTTTTACGCTTACTGAAAATCTAAACAGCCAGGCAGGTGCCGTTTGGGATTTAGATGTTATCGACTTAACCGCATCATTTGATGCTACTTTTTGTTTATTTCTGGGAGTAAATGATGTCAACGGAGCAGATGGATTCGCTTTCGTAATGAGGGCTCCTGGAACGAGTGAAATAGGAGGAGTAGGCCAAGGAATTGGATATGCAGATTACTCTGAAACCCCAGAAATAGAAGGGATATTCCCGTCCATAGCCATTGAGTTTGATACGTGGGATAACGGTGCACCGGCTAGTGATATTCCTGATGACCATACAGGGTTGTTTTACAATGGAGATAATTCCAACCCGATAGCTGCAGTAGTACCACTTTTAGGAGAAGGAATAAACGCAGAAGATGGAGCGTATCACACGACCAGAATTGTATGGAACGCGTTCACTTTCGAGTTAGAAATGTACTTCGATGATGTACTGCTAATTTCTAGTCAGGATAATTTAATAAATAGTGTTTTTGGGGGTAATCCAGAAGTAATCTGGGGCTTCACCTCTAGTACAGGGGGAGCAGCTAACCTTCAGCAGATTTGTTTTCCTACGGTGAGCATTGATATTTCTAATTATTTCGCTTGTGATGGAGATACTGTTTCATTCAGTTATTTCACCCAGGGAATTACTTCTTATCAATGGACTGACGAAGAAAATAATCTACTCGTAGATTGGAATATAGATGATGGGACGGAACTCACAGACACGCTTCTCACCGCTACTGAATCCGGAGTATTCTACTTGGACTTTGAATTTAACAATAACTTAATCTCTGATTCTGTAGTAGTTACTTTTATAGAAAACCCTGAGCAGCCTTTTCCTGAAAATTTTCTAGAGTTATGCCCAGAAACTGATTATCCATTTTTTTTAAATGCATTAAATGATGGTGGTAGCTACGAATGGCAAAACGGAGAAGATGAACAGTTCATAGAGCTAGTAGAGTCGGGATGGTACTCTGTATTAATCGCAGAGCCTATTTTATCATGTGCCAGTACGGATAGTATTGAGATTTCACATTTCTGTGAACCGAGAGTGGTGTTCCCAAATGTTTTCACTCCTAATGCAGACTCATTAAACAGCTTTTTTGTCCCTGCTGTATTCAATTATATCGGAGAATTTGATTTTAAATTATTTAACAGGTGGGGAGCAGAAGTATATGCGACCACCACTAGGATAAAATGGAATGGGGATGATTCTAATTCCAATCCATTGCCTGACGGCACGTATTTCTACACCTGCCATTATGCTGGACTTAAAGGAGAACAAACTGGTGAATTGAATGGAACTGTCACCATTTTCAGAGATTAAACTAAATACGACTTAAGTGCCCATTATAAGAATAGAAACATTCATCAAAGCACCTCCAAAAAAGCTATTCGATCTATGCTTAGACATGGATGTTCATCAAGCAGGAATGTCTGAGTACAAAGAAGAAGCCATTTCCGGCGTGACTAAAGGAGTGATTTCACTTGGTGAAACAGTGACGTGGAGAGCTAAACATTTCGGAGTGTTTCAGAGACTCACTGTACAAATAACAGAAGTAGACTCTCCTAATTATTTCGCTGATGAAATGATAAAAGGCTCTTTTAAGCGATTTAAACATTCCCACTATTTTGAGTATAAAGAAGGAGGAACGTTAATGATAGACCTGTTCGATTTTAACTCTCCGCTAGGGATTATAGGGAGATTCGTGGATAAATACATCATGACAGATTATATGACCAAGCTGCTCATTAAGAAGAATGAACACCTCAAAAAACAGGCGGAATAATGAGCGATAAAAGAGGCGAGTTCATCTTGGTTGCTATAGTTAAATTCTTGTTACTGGGAGTACTAATAGTAAGCTGCAGAAGTGAAGTAAAAGAGTGCAGCGTAGAGAAGCTGATACTAATGCCGAACGAAAAAAATATCAGTATCACATTAGACTTTACCAAGCCAAAAGAAGAACTCGAAACGGAGATTAGGGTAAAGGTTCCTTCAAGTGATATAAAAGCACCAGTAAGGTTTGGTTTGGAGTTAAACGGGAAGACCTATAATTCGAGTATCCATGCTCCGCACATAAATCAGTTCACGTGTTATGGAATGCCTGCCATGAGACATAAGTCACCGCAGCTGGAAGTGCTCATGAATAAGAATCATAAGCTTATGATAGATGGAAGGCATAGGATGGAGATAGACAGTCTAGCTAACTTCATAGGATGGTATTTTCCCAATGATGCCCCATTTGGCGAGAAAATAGTAAAATTTCAGTGTGACTCTGAGTGCTCCTCTATAAAAATAGAGAAGTGCATAGAAGCTATAGCAGATGGTTATATGAGTTATTACAGAAAAGAAGCTGCCGCCAATTATCTAAAAAATATATGTGAATTGTACCCTACAGAAAGGGAGGAGCTGTCTAAGAAATATCCATTTGAACTAAGACTATGGTTAGGTGATCCACCACCAGTTATGATTCCTCCTGTGATTCAGCCAACAGTGTTTTCTGGCACTCTATTGTAATCTAGTCTGATTTATATTACCAGACTATCCACTTTATGCATTTCGTTTTTTCCGTCTTTATGCAGCGCATAATCAAAACCAGGATGGATAGAATATGCACCTACTTCACCCGCTTTATTAACTGCGATATATCCGATCTGAAAGTTTTCATAGTTCTGTTTCGCAGCTATTCTATTCACAGCCTCTTTGCATGCGTCATTCGGAGTCATTCCTTGACGCATAAGCTCTACTACCAAGAAAGTGCCACATGTTTTTAAAACAGCCTCTCCTAAACCGGTGGCTGTGGCGGCACCTACCTCATTGTCTACAAATAATCCCGCCCCTATAACCGGAGAATCACCCACACGACCATGCATTTTATAACCCAAGCCACTAGTGGTACATGCCCCTGAAAAATCACCGTTTTTATCCATAGTAATGAGTCCTATGGTGTCATGATTTTCTATGTTTATGATAGGATCATATTTAGAGGTCTCTAGCCATTTTTTATAATCAGCTCGGGTCTCAGCGGTTAATAAATCCTCTTCTTCGAATCCTTTTTCTTTAGCGAATTGCAACGCACCTTCACCTACAAGCATTACGTGTGGAGTATCATCCATCACTTTTCTAGCCACAGAAACAGGGTGCTTAATTCCTTGTAAGAAGCTTACCGAACCTGCATTTCCATTTTCATCCATAATACAAGCGTCTAGAGTTACCTTACCTTCTCTATCTGGCGTTCCTCCAACACCTACACTTCTGCCAGTAACGTCAGCTTCAGTTATTCTAGCTCCTTGCTCAGCGGCATCTATAGCGCTCCCACCAGAGGAAATCACATCCCAGGCCCCATTATTGGCAGCTAGTCCGTGATACCATGTAGAGATTGCTAATCCTTTTTTGTAAGGGGGAAACGTCTTTGTTGTAGGGTCTTTTGGAGAAGACTTCTCTTTTTTAGCTCCTATAAAATAGCCTACTCCCAATCCTATTCCTCCTGTTAGAATTTGGCCCATAAATGTTCTTCTCTTCTGTGACATGCTTATTTTTGATTCAACATTATAAAACTAAATTACTCATTTTCATGTTAGCGTCTTTTATAGCTCGAACTTGTTCTGACCTTTGGTCATTATTATATCCGCAGTATTGTGCAGGATGCAAAGACGCGTTGCAATATTCGGAGAAAATCATTTGTACTAATTGCAGGATTCAACTTCCAAGAACCAGCTTCAAAGCCGGAACAGGAAATCAAATAGAGAAACATTTTTGGGGAAAGGTTGAGGTAGAAAGCGCAGTAGCGTATTTACAGTTTTTAAAGGGGACTGAGGTCATGCATTTGCTGCATGAATTAAAGTACAGAGGGAATCAAGAAGTGGGAGAATTGCTCGGTAGAATGTTTGCCTCCGAATATGAGTCCTCGGATTTTTTCTCAGAAGTAGATTATATCATTCCCGTTCCTCTTCATGAACGAAAGTTAAAGATTAGGGGCTTTAATCAGTGCGATAGTATCTGCAAGGGGATTTCTGAGATCACGAAGCTGCCAGTGCTATCAAGAGGATTAAAGAGAAATAGGTTTAATGAGACTCAAACAAGCAAGGGGAGATTTGAAAGGTTTGCGAATACTGCCGAGCTATTTAGTGTTAATTCTTCCCTGCTTAAAGGGAAAAGAGTTCTTCTCATAGATGATGTTATAACGACAGGTTCCACGTTGGAAGCCTGTATAAATCCGTTAAACGAAATAGGGTGTTCAGTTAGAGTAGCTGCCATGGCATCTCCAATAGATTAATGGTAAGATTTATTAAATCTTCATCTTGGAAGCAAGTTTTCTCGATTTTAAGCATTTATCTTTGTAGAGTAGATGGCAGAAATTGAATTTAGTAAAGAGTCTCTGAGTAAATCAGAGAAATACCAGGAACTAATTACTCAAGTTCCAGCACTTCTCGATCCTAGTGTAGACTGGGTGGCTAATAGCGCGAACCTCAGTGCAGCGCTCAAAGAAGTTTTTGGATGGCTATGGGTAGGGTTTTATAGAAAAGTCTCGGAAGAACGCCTTCAGCTCGGGCCATTTCAAGGGCCAGTAGCCTGCACTTTTATTCACAAAGGGAAAGGAGTTTGTGGAACGGTGTGGAAAGAGGAAAAAGCACTGATAGTAGCGAATGTAGACGATTTTCCGGGACACATCGCTTGTAGTTCGAAGTCCAAATCAGAAATAGTACTCCCTGTTTATAAAGATTCTCAGTTTTGGGGCGTTTTAGATGCAGATAGTGAGAACTTAAATGAGTTCTCTTTAGTAGATTTAGAAAACTTAAAGTCATTAATTCAGTCGTTTGAAAAACATCTTTAAAATTAATAGTGCAGTAGCTTTGTTCATCTTGCTTATTACCGGATGCGCTCAGCCTGGAGTCCCTTCTGGCGGTCCCGTAGACAAGAGTCCTCCAGAAGTGGTGAAATCCATACCAATCAACGAGTCGGTAAATTTCACTGGCTCCTCAGTTCAAGTAACCTTTGATGAATATGTGCAGCTGAATGATATTAATAATCAATTAATAATCTCTCCACCTCTAACTCAAAAACCTGAGATTAGCCTGAAGAAGAAAACGCTGAAAATAGAGTTCACAGAAGCCTTATTAGAAAACACCACTTACTCGGTTAACTTCGGAGAAGGGGTAAAAGATTATAACGCAGGAAACATATTGCGAAATTATATTATGGCCTTTTCTACTGGCCCAGAATTAGACTCACTAGCCGTATCAGGGAAAATAACTGATGCATTTACCTCCGAGGGAAAAGAGAATGTGAAGGTAATGTTGTATAATTCTTTGGAGGATTCACTACCAAGAACGGTTAAACCTTATTATTTTTCTCAAACGGATACAGAAGGAAACTACAATATTAAGTACTTGCCTGAGGGGGCCTATAAACTGTTCGCTCTTGAGGAATTAGATGGAGATTTTCTCTATAATAATTTGGATGAAAACATAGGGTTTTTAGACACCTCTTTGCGATTAAGTCCTTTAGATACGATAGCTCCAGTAGTTAATATTTCTATGTTTAATGAAGAGTTAGATTATGGCTATATCAGCTCTGTTAAAACAGATTCTACAGGGGTGTTTAAAATAGCATTTAGTTCCCCTCAGCGGGATGTGTTGGCGTTTCATAAAACCGAAACAGACTCCATAAATATAGTGAGCAGATTGAACAGAGGTAAAGACACCCTGTTTTGTTACACTAAACTAGGCAAGCCTATTTATGTGCATAGAGCAGACAAAAGATTTTTAACAGCTGAGGTGCTGATAGACACCCTTGAAATAACGAGTTATGACGTAGCCGAAGTTTATGCGCTAAATAAGGCGACCAAGATTACCTCAGAGATAGGAAGACAAGTATTACCGAATCAAAAATTGATATTCGAAAGTTCTCTGCCTATAAAAGCGCTGGACAGTTCTAAAATTAAGTTTGTTTATTCTGATTCCCTTGATGTTTTGAGTTACCAATTAAGCGTGTTAGATGAATTTCATTTTATGGTTAAGACTAAGCTTATGCCGAAAAAAGCATATAGGCTTGAGTTTTTTCCGGGAGTAGTAAATTCAATTTTTCAATTGATAGAATCAGACTCTACAGTTTTTAAATGGAATGTCTTAGAGGATAAAGATTTAGGGGAAATAATAATAAAACTTAACCTTGCAAGCTCTAATCATCTGGTTCAACTTACCAATGGGAAAGGGGAGATTCTTCACGTGGTCACTCCCAAAGCAGGGGAGACTATTTCGTTCAATAATCTAAAGCCTGCGTCTTTATCTATGAAGTTAATAGAGGATGATAATCAAGATAAGTCGTGGACTACAGGTAGTTATGATTTAAAACGTCAGCCAGAAAAAGTCATTAGGTTTCCTCAAAAACTGGAAGTCCGAGCTAATTGGAGTCAAGAGTTTACTTGGGAGGACTGAAACCCTATAATATCGTGATACATAATTAGTTTCGTGAAAGCAACTAATTGGTTAAATTTACAGTCTACTCTAACAGAAATGAAGCTTCCGAAGCCTAACTTACTAGCTCAATTTAATCCTGTTATGAAATATGTTCTCGTATTCCTGTCACTTTTTATATTTCTGCAATCATACTCTCAAGATGTTATACCTACCAAAGGGAAAGAGTTTTGGGTAGGTTTTATGGAGAATTTTGAAAATGATCTTGATGCTAGTTTAGATTTATTCATCACCTCTAATGTAAATACTTCTGGTACAGTTTCTATTCCGTTGCAAGGCTGGAATTTCGATTTCACTGTAAACGCCAACACCACCACCACCGTCACTATCCCTAATAACCTAGGGGAACATCAAGATGAGAACCAAATTATAAGCACTAAGGGTATTTTAGTTGAAACTCAAGATACCGTTAGTGTATTTGCCATTAACTTCAGTCCTTTCACCGCTGATGGGACTAAGATACTGCCTACAAAATCTTTAGGCACCACCTATAGAGTTCCTTCTTATAGCGGATTAAACTCTCTTTATGGCTCCTCATTATTAGTAGTATCTACAGAGGATGATACTGAGGTTGAGATTGTGCCTTCAGTAGACACTCCTAATGGTGATGCTGCTGGAGTTCCTTTTACAGTTCAATTAGATAGAGGTGAATCCTATCAGATTATTTTGGATAATACGGACGACTTAACAGGGACTACTATTCGAGCCACAGAGGCCAGTGGTGATTGCAGGCCATTTGCTGTTTACAGTGGAGCTTCTTGTGTGAATATACCATTAGGTTGTACAGCTTGTGATCATATTTATGAGCAAAATTTCTCAGTAGACACGTGGGGAACGGAGTATTATGTGGTCCCGTATGAGTTTGCAGATAGCTTTTCATATAGGGTTTTGGCTGACACCGATAACACAGATGTTTTCATAGACGGAGTCTTTGCATATACTCTTAATGCAGGTGAATTTGTAGAGGAAAATTATGAAACAGAAGCCGTTTGTATAAACATGTCTTCTCCTGCCTCTATTATCCAATATATGCAAGGAACAACTTGTTCAGGATCAGGAGATCCAGCCATGCTCATCTTAAATGACGCCTCACAAAAAATTAATAACGTTACCATGTCCACAGTTGTTTCTCCGCAAATAACAAACCATGGAGTTAATATTGTTTTAGAGACAGTAGATGTGGGGACTTTCAGTATAGACGGAGTTATAATAGCCCCGGCAGAATTCACCCAATTCCCTAATTGTCCCACACACAGCTATGCTCAAATAGGGATTACCGAGGGCAGCCACACCCTAAATGCCAATAACGGCTTTACTGCATATTCATTTGGTTTAGGGGATGCAGAAAGTTATAGCTATTCAGTCGGTTCATTCAGTCCTAATCCATTCGGAGATATTGATATCGAAGAAGCATTTTGTTCGAGTGACCAAGTCGTTTTGCAAGCAGAAGACCCAGGGTTTGAACTATACTGGTATAATCTAGATTTCCCTTTAGACACCTTAGGTAATGACCCAGTTTTAGTCTTGGATCCGCCTATCATATCGGGAATTTACGTGGTGGCCTATAATAACTTAATCTCAGGATGTGAAAGAGAGGAGTTTTTCAGTGTAGAAGTTCCGGTATCGCCTAACTTGGATAATATAACAGAGGACCAAACCATTTGCCAGTATGAGAGTCTACAGCTAAACGTGGTTCCTAACCCATTTAATAGCTTTTACCTATACACTTGGACTCCCTCACTTGGGTTAAATAATCCTAATATAGCTAACCCTATAGCCACTCCATTAACTACTACTACTTATGAGGTAAACGTCTCCTCTCCTACAGGATGTGCAGTAGCCAATAGTGCTGTAACTATAACAGTCGAAGGCGGTCAGTTTTCTAACTTAGAAGCTTTTGCAGATGACTATGAAATCTGTCAAGGAGAAGAAGTCCAGTGTGGTGTGCTTATAAATGAAGTAATCTTAGAAGATGATTTCGATCCAGGTATAAGTTGGGGGCTTTGGGAGGATATTTCTAATGGTGTTCAATCTATGGACTGTGGAGCCATCAATGAAAATGCAGTTTATTTTAATGGAGTCGGAGAAAGGAGTGCGCAAACTATAGCATTAGATGTCTCTGCTGGTGGGTTTGTCTCTTTCGCGTTGCAATATGGAGAAGGGGTATTCCCCTGCGATGCGCCTGAAGTAGGCGAAGATGTAGTATTAGAATACTCTCTAGACGGCACCAATTGGACCGATATTCAAATTTTATACTCATTTTCATTAAATGGATGGGAACAGTTTAATGTGGAAATTCCAGTAGGAGCAGAAAGTACAGCTACTTTTTTCAAGTGGAGACAATTGGCCAACTCTGGAGTAAATCAAGACAATTGGTCGTTGGATAATATAGCTGTAAGCGTCCTGAATATGGAAAACATTAACTTCAATTGGTTTTCTAATGAAGGAACCGTAGCTATTGACCTTCCGAATCCAGTGGTAACACCTTTAGAAGACATCACCTACTATGTAGAAGCTGTAGATGGAAATAACGGATGTAATTATTTAGATTCTATCTTCATCAATGTAGGACAGAACTTCACTCTAGAAATAACCCCAGACACGACACTCTGTGATGTACAGGGAATAGACCTTGAGGTTACGCCCAGTACGAATGATAGTTTTGATTTTTTGTGGACTCCAAATAACACCACTATTTCATCTGTGTTTAGCAACAGTCCTACGGTAACTCCTATGTTTACTACAGTGTATGAGGTCGAAGTGACTTCTGATCAAGGGTGCGTAAACACGGCTCAGGTGGAAGTCTCTGTAAATCAATTGTTGGATTTATCATTAACTTCAGACGAAGATGAAATTTGTTTAGGAGAACAAACTGTTTTACATGCTACGGTCGCAGGAAACCCCTCAAACATTGAATATATATGGTCACCAGCTGAGAGTCTTTCCGGGTTCTTAGGTCTAGACCCTACAGCTACTCCTACTAGCACTACTTTATATGAAGTGATAGCTACAGACACTATAGCTGGCTGCTCTTTAAGTGAGCAAATAGTAATTTCAGTTTCTGGTGGTTTCACTATTGATGCAGGAGAGGACCAGACCGTTTGTGATGCAGCAGGTCTAACTTTAAATGTCGTTCCTAGTATTTTTGGAGCGTATGATTGGTCTTGGCAGCCAGGAGCTGAGGTAACCAGCACAAACAGCGCTACGACTCAAGTTGTAAATAATGAAACCAATGAGTTCATAGTCTCTGCCTCAGATGGTGGATGCTCTCAAACGGATACAGTAAATGTTTTTGTTCTTTATCAAACATTTGACCTAGGGCCTGATTTGTCTATTTGTGAAGGGGAAGAATTAACCCTAGACACAGGGTTACCAGATGAAATCCATTTTTGGAGTACTACTGAAGACACTTCCTTAATCACTATTAGTGACGAGCAAATGTATATAGTAGAAATCACATCTGCTTTAGGGTGTAGTGTAATAGATAGTGTTTTCCTAGAGGTTATACCACTGCCAGTTTTAGACTTAGGTGAAGACCAGAGTTTATGCGTAGGAGATGTTTATGACATTAACGCGGGGAACCCTGGAGCTGATTATCAATGGAACACCATGGAGTTCACTCAGGCTATTTCGGTAGAAACCACGGGAGTTTTTTCGGTAGAGGTAGTAGATGTAAATAACTGTGTAAATGCAGATGAAGTATCGATAGTGTTCAATGAAAACCCTACTATGGTTCTTCCTGACGAAATAAATATTTGTGAGGATGAGGGGGTTACCTTAGACGCAGAAAACGAAGGGTCTAATTTTCTTTGGACACCTAATGCAGAGGATACACAGAGTATAGACGTGAACATATCTGCGGTTTACTCTGTTAGCATAACTAGTCCGGAAGGATGCACTTCTCTGGATGAAACGGAACTAATCGTAGCTGCATATCCAGCAGTAAACCTGGGGCCAGATCAATCTGCTTGTGAGGGAGAATTCATTCAATTAGACGCTCAAGTAAGCGGAGAATTAAATGTGAACTGGTCAGTTCCCGAAAACACCTCTTCCATAGAAGTTACCACTTCAGGAGTATATACTGTAACCGTAGATAATGACTACTGTTTTAGTTCAGATGCAGTAAGTATATTTTTTAATCCTCTTCCAGAAAACATTTTGGAAGAAGAGATTACGACTTGTTTTGTCACTGATGTAGACCCCGTGGTGTTAAGCGCTTCTAACTTCGGGAGCAGCTACCTTTGGAGCACTGGAGAACAAACGGCTTCAATCGAGGTAGATGAGCCAGGACTTTATAGTATAAATATTACTACACCATTCGGATGCGAAAGCACCTTTTATACTGAAGTGTATGAACTTTGTATAGGGCCTTATATCTATGTTCCAAATTCTTTTACCCCTAACAGTGACGGAATTAATGATGGCTGGAAAGCTGATGGAATATTTATAATAGATTTTGAAATACAGGTATTTAACAGATGGGGAGAAGTAGTCTTCGAAAGTACAGATGTGAACGAAGTATGGCAGGGGAATGACCAGAAAGGAAATCACTTCGCCCCTTCAGGAGTTTACACATATCAGCTTAGGTTTAAGTACCTCGTAAATGAAGCGGGCGCGATTTCAGACTGGAATGAAAGAAAAGGCCAAGTAACTTTAGTAAGATAATCTTACTCGTTAATCTCGATAAATTTCTGAATATTTTTTAATGATCCAAATACAACGAGTGTATCTGTGTCGTAGACTATAGTTTCTGCATTTGTTACACCTATAATATGCTCCTCTTCTAATAATTCACCATCCTTTTTCACTTCAAAAACTCTTTTTAAAGTGATCAGAGTAAGCTGGTATTTTTTGTTGAGTTGGAGCGAAGCTAAGGTGCTATTAGCTATTTTTTTTGGAGCTTTAATCTCAGCTATTTCATATTCATCAGGTAGCTGAAGAAAGGCTGTAATATTAGGGTTAATCAGTTTCTCTGCCACACTATCTGCTACCTCCTCTTCGGGAAGTAGTATTTCTTTGACCCCTATTTTATTAAGAATTTTTTCTTGGTTAGCTCCTGTCGCTCTAGCGATGATTCTTTTCATGCCTAAATCCATTAAGTTAGATGTAGTCAGGATTACTCCTTCAAAATTGTCACCGATAGCTACTACAGCAGCATCGAATCCACTTAGATCTTGCGCCATTAAGGCTTTCTTGTCAGTAGAATCCAGAGAGACAGCTAAAGCTACTTCGTCTTTAATGTTCTCTATTTTTTCTTGACTTAGATCAAAAACGTGGACCTCACTCCCTTTAGCCGATAAGTTTCTAGCTATGGCTGAACCATATTTACCAACTCCAAATACTGCGAATTTGCTTCCTTTCATAATCCTACTTTAGACTTTCTTTTAAAATAACTCCGAAATCAAAGATATCTTCAAATGAGTTATACATTGGCACTGGTGCCATTCTAATTACATTGGGCTCTCTCCAGTCGGCTATAACACCCCTATCAGTGAGTTTGTCAAACAGCTCCTTTCCTCTGCCATGAGCTACTATTGACAACTGGCATCCTCTTTGAGATTTCTCTCGTGGAGTAATTATTTCGAGTGACTCTGCTAACTCTTTGTTAATTTCATCTACTACATACTCTAAATACCCTGATAGTCTCTCCCCTTTACTGTGTAGATTTTTCATTCCAGCGGCAGAAAATAGCTCTAGAGAAGCCAGTAATGGAGTCATACTAAAAATTGGAGCATTACTTAGTTGCCAGCCTTCAGCCGTTGGTATAGGTTGAAATCCAGGTTCCATTAAAAACCGGGTTTCTTTATCATGTCCCCACCAGCCACCGAATCTATTTAACTCTTGGTTTGTAGCGTGCTTTTCATTGATATAGACACCAGAGACACTTCCTGGGCCAGAATTTAAATATTTATAAGTGCACCAGCAGGCAAAGTCTACTTCCCAGTTATGAAGTTGTAAAAGGACGTTTCCTGCGCCATGGGCTAAATCAAATCCAGCTATAATTCCATATTTGTGAGCACATGCAGTAATACTTTTCATATCGAAAAGCTGTCCTGTGTAATAATTCACTCCACCTATAAAGATTAGTGCGAGTTCATCTTTGTTTTCTTCTATTGCATTTAAAATAT
>Ga0209712_10000864_pt1 | contig 26213 bp, 22 predicted proteins | sample ArcOceMetagenome_FD_187443 | JGI IMG/M metagenome (GOLD analysis project Ga0209712, IMG submission 187443) | Marine eukaryotic phytoplankton communities from Arctic Ocean - Arctic Ocean - Greenland ARC118M Metagenome (SPAdes) (version 2) | ecosystem: Environmental > Aquatic > Marine > Oceanic...
AAACTAAATACGTTTAATATAAAAACAAAAAAAATTACTTTCGAATCTTGAAGTTATTAACAATTGCTTTTTTTTTTATCTATAACTCCCTGAAAAATAACTTTTTCGATAAAATGTAAAAAGGACATTATCCACAATAAGTGTGTATAACTTAGTTGAAAAACTAAAACTTATCCACACTTATCCACAATCCCAATTGAAAATGTACAAAATGTGAGTAACGAACCTACTTTTTGTACATAACTCACATCGATTTCCACATTTATCCACGAGTTCTTAGTTTCCAATATTCATTTTTTTACTAACGGAATAACTTTTCCACACTTGTTCATAAACTCATAACAGATTAAAAATCAACACCTCTAAAGTGTGGATAAAATGTGGAGAAGTGTTAATAACTACCTCTTTTTTTATAATCAAAGGAAAATCTAAAAATCTTATCCACTTATTAACACCCTTGATGATGGGGGCGTTTTTTTAAAATTTCTAATAAATCATATTATAGTAAGACATTAAGATCAAGAAATTGTGGAGAAACAAAAATGTTTCGTTTCCTTTATTTTTCGATTTTGTAGTGACTTATCCACAAAAAAAAAGACTTTCGGGTTATTTTTTGTGATTTTTGAATCAAAAACTAAAGAGAAAGGCGACTTATTCACAATTCATGTGGATAAGTCGCCTTTCTCTTTAATAATTTGTTCACGGTATTTCTAATTTCAACTAAGTCTAAATAAATCAGAAGAAGCCTTTTTTCCTGGTTTTTGCTACTTTATAATCCTTTCTACGTTAACTTTGCGGCAAATTCTGTGTTTGGTATGAAGTTATTCACATTTGCTGTGGATAACTCGACATATTTTTAGAAAATATCTTTTGAAATGGAAAATGTAACAGTACTGAAGGGTTTACAAATCAATAAAGCAGTCAAATTTTGGTTGATTATCGGTTTGGTCATGGTATTTTTTCAAGTAGTCATTGGCGGAATTACCCGATTGACAGGTTCTGGCTTGTCGATTACGGAATGGGAAATTGTAACTGGAACTTTTCCACCAACAAATACAGCGGATTGGCAGGGAGAGTTTGAGAAATATCAAAAAACGCCACAATACGAGAAGATAAATGTAGGAATGGCATTATCAGATTTTAAATTTATTTACTTTTGGGAGTATTTTCATCGCTTATGGGCAAGAACAATGGGTTTTGTATTCATTATCCCGTTCGTATTCTTTTGGCGTAAAGGATGGCTTCCTAAGCCGCTTATGAAGCGTTTAGGAATCGTTGTCGCAATGGCGGCAGTTGTCGCCTCATTTGGCTGGATAATGGTTGCTTCGGGCTTAGTTGATCGTCCCTGGGTGAATGCTTACAAGCTCACCTTGCATCTTTCACTTGCCTTCATCCTATTTTCCTACTTGTTATGGACGACTTTCCATACTTTTAGTCCAAATAAACAAGTTATCCACAATTTAAAATTTAAGAAAGCTGCTTTATTCATAACAATCGTTGTCGCGATTCAGATTATATTAGGAGGTCTAATGTCGGGGATGAAAGCAGGTTTATATTACCCCACTTTCCCCGATATGGCAGGAGAGGTAATTCCAGAGGTAATGTTGATAAGTTCTGAATGGAATGTGGAAAACCTGAAGAATTACGACTCTAATAAGTTCATGCCTGCATTGGTTCAATTTGTGCACCGAGGAACAGCTTACTTGTTGACTGTCATGATCTTAGTATTCTTTTTTAGTACCCGGAAATTAAGATTTACACAACGATTTTCGACTGCAAATTTACTACTGGTAAGTATGTTAGTAATTCAAGTTCTTTTAGGAATTCTTACGATTATTAATTGTAAAGCTGTGATTCCGGTCGGCTTAGGAGTTTCGCATCAAGCGGGAGCTTTGCTATTATTGTCAATCGCTTTATGGATGAATTATCAATTTAGTGATACGAATTTGAAGATAAATAAGATGAAATCTTAGTAAGATTGTGGATAAGTTTGTGGAAAACTATTTCTATCCTCTTTTTGCGTAATTTAAAGGTTGAAAAGGTATAAAATTAAAGGACTGAATTGCCAGGAAGTTTCATTAGATTTTATGAATTACTGATTATTAGTGATTTATAAAATTTAATGAAGCTGTAATTACGTTTCAAACTATTGTTTTATCGAATTTTAAAGATTCAGAAACGTTATTTTATCGGCTATTAGCAACGTATTTTTTTCTTAATTTTCATAAATTATGACATTCAAATCGGCATAATAATTCCTTTTTTTTGGAGCTTTTCGTATTGCAATTCCTCAATTTTCTTCAGGAAATGTAAATAAAATGTTAAGGTAAAGTAAAAAAGGACCTTCGTAATTGGATGTTCTCCACAAATATACGAATAATGTGGATAACTTTGTGGATAACTATGAGTGTCAATTTTCCGCTTATCGTTTCACAATGTTTCACGAATTTTATAAAATAAGAAAGGTAGAAGTAATAGATACTCCCGATAAATAATAGCCTTTAAAAGTCTAAATTAGGTGATTTAGATGGAATTCGTGCCTTCAGTTTAAATCCATATTAAGTACGTGCAATCAATTTTGGCTATAATATAAAAGGAGATTATCTATTGTAAATCAAGCATTTATATCCCTTTGATAGGGTTATGAATCGGTCGTAAATGTTAGATAAAATAGTTATTAATCATTCACTAAAGTGAATTTGATAAAACAATAAAATAAATATAATAGAATTGTATATAGAAAGTGACGTGAATCAGAATAAAGTTCTTATTTTTGAAGCATTAACAAAACTCTTAATATTATAACATTATGAAAAGACTTATTTTATTTTTTACATTTTTAATTGGCGTTAGTTTTTCGGCTTCAAGTCAAGTGATTAGCTCTGCACATGAGGTTTACTTTGCCGTAGGCTCAAATGCTTTAAATGCAGAAACGAAAGCGACTTTAGATGGTTTGATTGCTCGACTAGAAAAAGCAGGGGATGCGGATTATGAGGTATTGGTTTATGGTTATGCTGATCCTACAGGAAATGAAGCATTAAACTTGAAATTATCTATCAAAAGAATTAATTCGGTCGCGGATTATTTAGAAGTTAAAGGCGTGGTTAAAGAGAAAGTTGTTCGTCAGATTCCAAGAGGTGAAACTCAAACTCGAAGTAAATATGCGAGTACAGAAGCGGATTTGAATAATAACCAGCGTCGTTCTGTTGAGTTGATTATTACTCCAACAATCAATGTTTTGGATCTTTCTGGTGCACCTTCGAAAGAAGAAGGTCAGTAATTTTCATTAATTGCAGAATTTACGCTTAATATTTGTATTGAAAATGCTTGATTTCCTTGTGAAGTCAAGCATTTTTTTATTTTTTGAGTTGCGAACTTATTGGGTTTCAGAAAACTATCGGGGGAAATTATATTTGAATATAAATCATCCACTTTGACGAGTTAAAAATTTCTCTTGCCGATTTCATAAATAACGCCGATTTTTAATTTTCAGATTTCAAAGTCAACTTATTGATTTCTATAATTTGTGTTATCAGCTAAATCTGCAAGAGGAATTTCAACTAAATTTTCCGAGTTTTCGGTAACGGAATATAAGTCGAATCGCCTGGAACTTTCGGAAACTGCTTATTTTCCCAATCATTTTTGGCTTGTTCTAATCGTTCTTTGGATGACGAAACGAAATTCCAGAATAAATATCTCGGTTCATCCAGCGGTTTTCCACCGAATAAAAGTAATCTCGTATTCGCTTCCAATGTGATGAAACATTCATCTTCCGTTTTAGAAATCAGCATTTGTCCAGCTTCGATGACTTCTGTTCCATCGGTTACTTTTCCTGTAGTTACGACAAACGCAATTTCACCATTGAGTTGACTTTTAATATCCAAATCTGTTTTTTTAGTCGCCTGAATATCAATCATAAATAATGGCGAATAGACTGGTAATGGAGATTTTCGACCATAACCTTCTCCAGCAATCAAAGTCATTTTTAAACCGTTCTCCTCCCAAGTTGGTAAATTTTCCTTGCTAACAAAATCAAACCTTGGCTGAATTTCTTCATGCGATTTCGGCAAAGCAACCCAAACTTGATACCCATGGATATTATGAATTCCACCATTTCGAAGACGTTTTGGTGTCCGTTCTGTATGTGAAACGCCGGAACCTGAAGTCATAAAACCAACGTCACCGGCGCTAATAATTTGCTCTGCTCCAGTACTATCTTTATGTTCGATTTCACCTTCTAATAGATAAGTCAAAGTTGATAAACCAATATGTGGGTGTTGATCTACATCCATATATTTTCCTACTGAGATTTGAGAAGGTCCCATGTGATCAATAAAGGTGAATGATCCAACTTGTCGCTTTTTACGAAAAGGTAAAAGTCGTCCGACCATAAAGTCTCCAATATCGGCAGTACGCTCCTCTACCATCATTTTATTATTCGCCATGATTTTAGTTTTATTGATAAAAGTATTCCTTTTTTTAAAAGGTTTAATAACCTTTTAAAGTTTACCAATATTAGAAATATTCTCGAATCCGTTTAAATTCCTTACTTTGCAAATATTCTAATAACGTGCTTATTACTCGAGGAATCATCAGATATTATAAAACTAAAGTGCCAAATATTTAATAATCAACAATTAATAATTGAAATGCGATCTTTCATTTTTATACTAATCAGTACCGTATTTTTGGTAGCGTTCAAGAACGGAGAAAAAACATATCCGACGACAGATTTTCGTTCACCAATTGATTTTCCGATTAAAATTTCGGGGACATTTGCAGAGCTTCGACCAAACCATTTTCATGGAGGACTGGATATAAAGCCGAGTAAACGAAACAAGCAGGGCGATGCAATTATTGCCATTGGAGAAGGCTATATTTCCCGAATATTAATTTCTGCCCATGGTTACGGAAATGCCCTGTACGTAACGCATCCGAACGGCTATACGTCCGTTTATGCACATTTACAAAAGTTTACGCCCAGGATTACGGAATATGCAAAAAATCGACAATATGCGAATCAAAGTTTCGAATTTGATGAAATGCTTGATCCTGCGGAATTCCCGGTTTCTAAAGGGGACCAAATCGCTCACCTAGGAAATACAGGAGGCTCGTTAGGTGCTCATTTACATTTTGAAATACGAGATACGAGAACCGAAATTGCTATTAATCCACTTTATTTTGGTTTCAATATTTTGGATGACAGAAAACCGTTTTTACAACAATTGAAAGTTTATGAACTCAATCATAATCATGAAACGACGAATGCTAAAACATATAATATTCGGAATGTAGATGGTCAATATCAAGTGCAACCATCAATTTTGGAAATACCATCGAATCAAATCGCAATCGGTGTGAAAGCATATGATAATATTTCGGGAACGAGTAATGCAAACGGGATATTTTCAATGGATATTTTTCGAGATGATTCATTGGTTTATCGGTTTGAAATGGAGAAAGTATCGTATAAAGAAACTCGATATTTGAATGCACATTTGGATTATGGTGCTTGGTTTAATAAGAAAGGATATATAAATCGAGGTTATCGCTTGAAAGGAAATCATTTAGGAATCTATAAATATTTGGCGAATGACGGCGTGATTCAACTATCAAATAGTCCAAGTCGAATTGTAGTGATTATAAAAGATTTTAAAGGAAATGAAAGCACATTAAGTTTTCAAGTTAAAAAAGCAGCAACACTAAATACGCTCGACGGCAATATCTTTAATTATATCTTTCCATATAATGAGGCAAGTATCGTGCAGCGAAGCGACTTAGAATTATACTTTCCAGATAGCAGTTTTTATGAGAATATTTATGCGAATATTCAGATTGGAAATGATCGTTCTGATTATATTTATTCAGCTACCTATCATATTCATGATGATAAAATTCCTATTCACCGAAATTATCAAATTAAGATAAAATTACAACGTCCAATTGAGGATTCATTGAAATCGAAATTATACATTGGTAAATGTATAAAAGGTAAAAGTCGTTATATCGGAAATAAATGGGACGGCGAATGGATTGTGGGAGAAGCTCGAAGTTTTGGAGATTATGCCATTTTATTAGATACGATTCCGCCGACAATTACGATTCGAGATTTTAATGGTGAGAAAGAACGTTCTTCTCGATTGGGTTTTAAACTTTCGGATAAGGGAACTGGAATTAAAACCTATAATGCCTGGGTAGATGGGGAATGGATTTTAATGAAATATGATGGAAAACGGAATATGATTTATCATGAATTCGATGAACGAATTACGGAAGGAAAACATGAGTTGAAAGTAGCTGTCACAGATTTGAGTAATAATGAAACGACTTTTAAAGGCATTTTCATTAGATAATCAAAACGTCACATTTAGATTGTTTTTCTATAAAAAATAGATGGAATAATGAAAGATAATTTGACTAATAAGTCTTTCAATCTGTTATGTTGTAAAGCATAACGAAAAATATAAAAATTATAGTATAAAATAAGTTTGAGTAAAAATATTAGAAAATGGTATCAATAAAAGGTTGATAATTGTTACATAGTTTTTTTGAATTTTGAGCCAAAAAGGGACTAATAAATTTTATTGACGAATAGTATTTCTAATTATTTTTAATATATTATAAATTATTATACCAAATATTATTCTATTATTGATAAGTAAATATTAAAAAAAATGATACTTACTAAGTATTGTTAATCAGGTAATTAAATTATTTAATTAATATCATAGGAGACTTTTTTTAATTAAATTTAAATGTTTTTATCCTATAAGAAATAATACAAAATTCACATTTTTTTGTTTATTGCGAAATAAATAATGGATGAATTAAGAATAAGTATAGGAAATAGATAAAATAATTGTGACATTAATTTTGGGAAAGCGTTTTGAATAGCTTATTTTTGTTAAGGTATAAGATTTGCCAATAAAACACGTCACATTTAAAGTATGAAACATCTAATAGAAATTTCCAGAATTGTTACTAAAAAGAAGGTTAAAAAGATAGAAATATTTGATGATCATTCTTTAAAGCATAAGAATTCTAAGTTCAATGAGTTCTATGAAGCCTTAATGGCAGGAAGATTTAAAAATGACCGTGATGCAGCTACGTTTTTGTATGCTTGTAGTCCGACGGATGATAAATATCGTCAGTTAAAATCTCGTTTTAGGAAGCGTTTATTGAATACATTATTCTTTTTGGATGTTAATCTCCCTTCGACTTCTTCTTACGATAGAGCGTATTTTTCATGTAATAAAGATTGGACTTTAGTCAAAATTTTATTGTCTAATAACGCTCAACACACAGCAGCGAGTTTGGCTCGTCAATTATTAACAACGGCTTTAAAATTCAAATTTGCGGATGTAATCGTGAATTGTTCACGTATTTTGCGTCGTTATGCAGCACTTCAAGGAGACGAAAGACAATATGAAACTTACGATCAGTATAGCAAGCAATATCAAGATATTTTGGATGCTGAAATCCGCTCAGAGGAATTCTATCAACGTGTAACGATGAATTATCACAAACCTTCTCATAAGAATCAAAACTTAGAGGAGAAGATTGATATCTATTGTAATGCTTTGGTCGGTTTGTCAGAGTCTTATGATTCGCCGATTATCTTTTATAATATGTATTTGGTTTGGGCGTATCGTTACGAAATGTTGGATGATTATAATAGTGCGCTACAAGTTTGTAATAATGCAGAACAGTATATTGAAGATAATCCTCGTTATTATCAAGATGATAAATTAGCCACTTTCCAATTGAAAAAAATGAATGCGTATTTGCATTTACAAGATTATAAAAATGGAAAAGTAAACGCTGAAAAATGTTTGCAATCGTTTCCTGAGGGAAGTGATACTTGGTTTACTTTCATGGAGTATTATTTACTATTAGCAATGCATACAGATAATTATATTAATGCATTGGCGATTTATAGAAAGGCTTCAAGTCATTCAAAATTCAAAAAAATAACAGGAACAGAAAAAGAGAAATGGAATGTATACGACATGTATTTGAATTATATCATTGAATCGGAAGGTGCGAGTAATCCAATCCTTCGAGCTCAAAGACGTAAGACTTTCCGCCTTTCAAGATTCTTAAATGATTCGATTTTATATCCAAAAGAACAGCGAATGTTCACGGTTCATTTATTGATCGCTCAAGTATTATTTTTGGTTGAAAAAAATAGTTATTCGGCCGCAACAGAGAGAATTGATAGATTGAAAAATTACGCAAATCGGCAATTGAAAAAAGAAGACTATTTCCGTACGATTCAGTTTATCAGATTGTTACAGCAGTTAGCGAAAGTCGATTATCGCTACGAAAGTCTAAGTAATGTCGAGAAATATTACAATCGCTTAATCGAACAACCATTTAAATACCGAGGTTTGTTACATGAAATCGAAGTGATTCCGTATGAAAAGTTATGGAATATGATTTTGGAAAGAGTTAGAAAATAGTAGGTTGTTTGTGGTTATTTGTATTAAAAATGAAAAGGGTCGGATGCTTTTAAAGCGTCCGACCCTTGTTATATCAATGACAATCGTAAACGATTATTGTCGAGGTTATCCTTTATAAAAGGGTAATTTTACAATTTTCGCCTTAACCTTCTTGTTACGAATTGCAATGTTAATTTCTGTTCCTGATTTTTGAAAAGGTTTATTCACATAACCCAAGCCGATAGCTTTGCCCAAAGAAGGAGCTTGCGTTCCGGAAGTTACTTTTCCGATAACATTTCCTTCCGTATCTTCAATCAAATAATCGTGGCGAGGAATTCCTCTATCAATCATTTCAAAACCAACTAACCGGCGAGTTGTACCTGCTGCTTTTTGATTATTTAAAAATGCAGCATCATTGAAATCACCTTTTTTCAATTTTGTAATCCAACCTAAACCGGCTTCCAAAGAAGAAGTCGTATCGTCAATATCATTTCCATACAAACAAAATCCCATTTCCAAACGCAAGGTATCTCTTGCACCTAATCCAATTGGCTGAATTCCTAAATCTGCACCGGCTTCAAAAATAGCATCCCAAACTGCTTCAGCATGTTCATTCGGAATGTATAACTCAAACCCACCAGAACCAGTGTAACCTGTTGCCGAAAGAATAATATTATCCAAACCCGCAAATTTTCCAAGCTCAAAAGTATAATATTTGACTTCCGATAAGTTAACAGAAGTTAATGATTGCAAGGCTTCTGCTGTTTTTGGTCCTTGAACCGCTAATAAGGCGAAGTTATCAGAAACGTTTGTTAATTCCGCTCCGAATGTATTATTTTCAGTTATCCAATTCCAATCTTTATCCATGTTAGAAGCATTCACTACTAACATATATTCATTTTCTCCTAAGCGATAGACCAATAAATCATCTACGATTCCACCTTTTCCGTTCGGAAAACAAGAGTATTGAGCATCGCCAATGCTTAATTTTGAAGCATCATTAGAAGTTACTTTTTGGATTAAATCTAAAGCACCTTCGCCCTTCACCATAAACTCGCCCATGTGTGAAACATCAAAAACACCAACATCTTCACGAACGGTCTTGTGTTCCGCTTTGATTCCAGCATAAGAAATCGGCATATTATAACCAGCAAAAGGGCCCATTTTCGCACCTAATGCTTCATGCTTTTTTATTAAAGGTGTATCTTTCATATATTTTTTAATTGCATTTTTAGTATAAAATTTGAAGGCCTAAAGGTAGGGATTTTTTGTAAAAAACGTGTTTTCGTGCTGTTCTTCAATAACAATAACTCATCAATGCGAGAATAGATTATAACGATTTTCAGTAAGTTGAGAGACTAATCCAAATCATTGAATTTTGTTAACGCACGAAGTGTCTCTCGTTCCAAAATAGTTTCAAATTTCTTGGGCGGTTCAATCAAAATATTCATCCGTTTTTCTGTTCTTGGATGTATAAAGTTTAACTCCACGGCACATAAAAATAAACCTTTTTTCCAAAGTATCAAACCCTCTTTCCCATACAACTTATCACCCAAAATTGGATGATTCATTTCTGCAAGATGCCTTCGTAACTGATGTGTCCGTCCAGTAATTGGATATAAATTGACGAAAGTCAAAAATTTATTTTTTAAAGAAGGAACAACTCGAACTGTTTGAAATTTGGTTACGGAAGGTTTACCATCTATCGGAGAATTGATTTGACCATTTTGTGGAAGTTCACCAGTAGCAATGGCTTGATAACGTTTTTGGATTGTTTTATTTTCGAACTGTGTAGATAAATGTAAATGAGCCATTTTGCTTTTTGCAATGAGTAATAAGCCACAAGTTGGAGCATCTAAACGATGCACAGGACGAGGTATTTTCAGTGCATCTTTTGCAATAGAAAGTTGTAAATTATGTGGCAACGCATTTTGAATCGTCTTGAAATAATTACCACTTACGGGAATTCCACCTGGTTTATTGATAATCGCTAAGTCATCATCTTCAAAGATAATCGGTAATTCAAATTCAAAAATTTTTGGTTGTTTTTCCAATAAATCATACAACTCAATCACCTCATTTCCAATCAACCAGTCACCAGTTTTTCCAACTTCATTATTCATCAAAACAGCTCCTTTTTTAATTGCTTTTTTGATACCTTTCCGAGTCGGAATAGTTATAAAAATACCAATTAAATAATCGCTCAAACGAGCTTTTTCGATGGATTTTGGTACAATATGTTTTTCGATTAATAGCATTTGATATAAAATAAAATGAACTATAAAGGTTGAATGTTCTTTTACAACTTTTATAGTTCAATCTTTTCGGTGAATTGTGATATTACTAATTAATTTCCCAATGCTTCTGAGTTTTTAATTCCAAAAAACAATTTGTAATAAAACTTAGGTTTTATTAGCTTTTTAGTGGCCTCGTGATCATATATTAAATCTCGAAGTTGGTCGTTTTTATCATATTTCTTAGCGACGAAATTCATTCCATGAAGTAGAATGTTCAAAGCAATATTACTGGATAAAAACGGAGCAACTAGTTTACTCATTTTTAAATAATTCTTAATTCTATCAAAAATACGTTCGTCATATTCCGCTAAAGATTTGGAAGTAAACTCATTCGCTTGCACGCATTTTGCTGCGAATTCAGCAGCAATTTTTCCACTTAACATTGCTTGCGGAATTCCGTTTGCGGAAAGTAAATCAATCAACCCAGCGGCATCACCAGCTAACATGAAATTATCACCAGAAATTTTACGTTTTTTTGTTCCCAAGAATAAACCACTTCCTTCCAATTTTCCAATTAATTCTGCTTCTGAAAATCGCTTTTTTAATAAAGGATGAGTTTCCAAAATATCTTTTAAAATCTGCTTTAAGTTTAATTTTTTCTTCTTGACGACATCACTTCTAACGACGACATTTACATTTACGGTTTCGTCCGAAAACTGTGTAACATAAAGACCTCCGGGCATTAAGTCTTTCGTGATATAAAGTTCGCAATATTGACCATGTTCAGATGGTTTTACATTTTTGTAATATCCCCGAATACCGACTGCGAAGTGCTTATCTTCCTTTTCTACTTTGTGTAAATTTTTAATGAAATTCGCATTAGAACCACTACAAATAATTGCCAAATTTGTGAAAATATTTTGATCTTTTCCTTGAATCAAAATACCATTATCTTGGCGTTTTAAATTAGAAACATGGAAACCTTCAATCACTTCAATCAATGGATTTGCCTTTGCTTTTTTGATGAGTTCATTATCTAATTTTATTCGAGGAATAGCATAACAAGAAGGATCATTTGTTTCTGTTTCTAAGGGAAGAAAGTCAATTTTCATTTTGTGGTTATTCGCTGCATGAGCAACAATACCTTTCATTTGTAAGGACTTTTTTTCCAATTGCAAACTATTGATAAAATTAGGATCTAATTCATTTAATACTCGAATTGTATTTCCTGTAATATTATCTGCACAAGGTTTATGTCGAGGGAAAATCGCTTTATCTATTAATGTACTTTCGATCCCTTGTTTCGCCAAGAAAAGACTGGTCGTTACGCCAGCTGGTCCAGCACCGATGATACACACTTTTCTATTTTCTTGCATTTCTTCTCATTTGATGTGAACCCAAATTTACGATCAAAGGCGCACTTTTCACAATCTTCAAAAGTATAAAAATTATTTATGATTTATCTCCCATTCAAATTCCAATCATATTCTAAATATGATACGTTAGCTTTTCCATCAATCTCCGTAGTTGAATACTTATTTAAATAAGTAACAATATTACCAAAATCGACGGCATACCATTTAAATATTTTTGAAATTTCGACTTTCTTAGAAGAGATTTTATTGAATTTTGAATTAACAAACCATTTTGCATTTTGCTCTAATAAGGATTCCAAATTAGAAGCGGTGAATGCTTTATTCATTAGTCGAGGACAGGATTGAGCTGCACAATTTACAGCGAAGTGAACCCTTGCATCTTTAAATCGTGGACGTAGAATCGAGTTTTCGATTTCATTTAATGAATAAGTTGAGTTTCCTGATTTTATCCATTTTTTATCCCAAGGTTTTCCATTTTCAAGCTTTTGAATACTTTTTGTTGGATAATTTTCTATGATTAATTTTACAGTAGCAGCATTATAAAGATTAATCCAATAAGCCATTTTTTCATTTCTTGGCCAAGCACTCGAAACCGGATTTTCTGCTAATAACTTCAAATAAGTATCTAATAGGATTTCCTTTCTTTTGATTGCACCATAGTTCACGCTACCAGATGAGGTTACATGAATATTTAATAAGTTATTCCATATTTTATGTGACGGTAAAGCTATTTTCTTTTTATCCTTAGCTGGTAAAGGAGCGATACTAGTACGACGAGTATTTCCTTTTTGTTTTACCACATCCTTTACCGCTTTTGGAATACGTTCCTCGACGATCACTCTTTTCTTTTTGATTTCTAATTTCGGTGGTTCTGTTATAGAAGATTTTTTAGGTTTGACAGAAGTCTTTGGCTTAGAAGGTTCTAGTTCTGAAGGTATCTCGGCATCAGCGGGAGAACTTTCTTCTGCGGCTTGCTGATTTAAGGCTTTTTCTTCTATTTCTGCTTGTATTGGTTCTTCTTCAATATCAATTTCTTCTACCGCTTGCATTTTAGGAGTTGTAGAATTTTCATATTGTGTCTGAGCTGTTTGACCACAGCTTATTGCGATAAATAAAAGCGTTAAAATTAGACTTGATGAAATTATTTTTTTCATAATATTTTTGATTTTTAGTTGTTCCGTAAATATCTTATTATTAACAGGTATAAACCATCATTGGTGCGTTAAAACCCACTTTTTCGTAATATAAACGACAAAAAATAAGTAGTTTTAACGAGTTGTTAACAAAGAAACGTTTAGACATCTTTGAGTTCAGAGGATTATACATATAAAGTTTGCTTACTGATAATGACCGCGGAGTATTCGAGGTAGGCTAAATGACTAATGACCAATTTACATTCTGTTACCAAAAATATTTATTAATTTTACTTCTGGTTGCTAAAATAATGAATAAAAAATAGTTTCAAGCATCCAGAAAAAAATTAGCATTGTGAAAATAGACGAAAAAGATAACGAATTACTGGAGGACGAACAAAATGAGTTCGATAATGAGTTTGATGGAGAACAATCTGAAGGCGATAATCAAGCTGAAGTTATTGTAACTGCGGAAGAACAAGCTCGACGTGATAGGGTATTTGAGGAAGAGTTATTACCTCAAATCGACTCGTTATATACGTTTGCTTATCATTTGGTCTATAACGAAGATGATGCGAATGATTTGGTGCAGGAAGCATATTTAAAAGCATACCGCTTTATTCATAAATATCAACCTGGAACGAATGCGAAAGCTTGGTTATATCGAATTTTGAAGAACGCTTTTATTAATCAATATCGTAAAAAATCTCGTCAGCCGCATAAGGTTGATTTAGAGGATTTTATCATTTATCATGATGGACAAGGAGAAGGCGGCAGTGCTGGATATTCTGATTTGCGTCAAGATATATTCGAATCTATGATGGGTGATGAAGTAACCATTGCAATTAATAAATTACCACCAGATTTTAAAATTGTTATCTTACTTTGTGATATTGAAGGATTCACTTATGAGGAAATTTCAAAAATTGTGAATATTCCAATAGGAACAGTTCGTTCTCGTCTGCACAGAGCCAGAAATATGCTTAAAGAGCAGTTAAGAGAATATGCAAAATCTATGGGTTTTGAAGATAAAAGAAAGTAGATACAGGTGGTTTATCTGTATTGATAAATCATAAAAGAGCCAAATGAACGATAAAGTAATTCATTTTATCGTTCCTTTTTTTGTCATATAAGCTTTCTGGAACGATTGAAAACACTTGGTTTTTAAAAGTAGTAGAAAAAAAGCAACTAATTTTTGAATTTTTTAGCACAAGCTGTGGTTAAATATTACATCCAACCAAATAGGAAGAATTCACTAAACACAAAAAGTAATTAATAATTAATAGTTGACCGTTTGCAGTAAGTAGTGAGGTGTTTTTATCATACCAAATACGGCAACTTTTTTGTAGAAAATTGAGCAATTAAAACTTTAAAAAGAGCAATTAAAATTATTTATAAACTTAGATAATACTTAGTGAATATGCTTTTCGCATCTTACATACAAACAATAAATCTGACTTTCATACCAAACGTCATTCTTCATAATGCCGATGAAATCGTTTATTGGAATGTATTTTCCAATCGTATTATCTTCTAAAAAAATATCATTATGGCATCAGCATTTGAAATGAATCATACGTGCAATACGTTTTCAGACAAGGTCGTTTTATACCTAGATGGTGGATTGGATAAGCAAGAAGAAAGAGATTTACTTGCAGAAATGAAAGGTTGTCCAACGTGTTTAGAAAAATATAGTAAAGAAAAAGCATTTCGTACATTTATGCGAAGCAAGATTAGCCGCAAAAAAGTTTCTCCCGCACTCATCCAGAGTATTAAAGATAAAATTCGACATTCTCCGATTTAACATGCAATTCAAATGAATAATATATCATAAAAAGGGTTTTAAGGAGCAGGCAATAAATAACCTATTTATTATAACGAATTAGAACAGGTAGATTACTTGTGATTACTCCTTTAGCATCAAATCTTTATTTTTGATGAGTGGTACTTCTGTATCTTGTTTTTAGATATTTACCTGATAGTTACGCAACTATCAGGTAAATATCTATTCATTGAAATTGAATTTAAAAATTATGAAACCATTTTTGACTGCCGAATGGCGACGTTTAATTTTATTGACTTATGATGTAGAACCCTTTTTATTAGAAGAATATTTGCCGAAAGGCTTAGAATTAGACTTATATAAAGGTCGAGCATTTGTGAGTTTTGTCGCATTTGATTTTATGGAAACTCGTATTAAAGGATTAAAAATTCCTTTTCATGTGAATTTTCCTGAAGTGAATCTGCGATTCTATGTTCGACATACAGATGAAGATGGAAATATAAAACGAGGAGTGGTTTTTATTCGTGAATTCGTACCAAAAGCTTGTATTTCGACGATTGCAAATCGTTTTTATAACGAACATTATTCCACAATTAAAATGTCTTCTGATTACGAAATCGAAGAAGATCAATTGACGATTCTACATCGTTTGAAGAAAGACGGAATAGAACATGAACTTAAATTTGTGTTGGATAATAAACCTTACTTCCCGAAAGAAGATACAACAGAACACTTTTTTAAAGAACATGAGTGGGGATTTGGTCAGTCAAAATCTGGAAAGATTTCCATGTATCGAGTCGAACATCCAGTCTGGCGAGTTTATCCGCTCAAAACTCGATTTGAGTTAGATATTCATTTTGATAAATTATATGGCGAAAACTGGGCAGTATTAAATGGTAAGTTGCCTTATAATATTTTGGTGGCAGAAGGTTCTGAAATCAAGGTTTTTCCAAATGGAACGATTTAATAGTTTGTCGTATCGTACAGATTACCAGATTACAAACTATTTTCTTGTCGAATATTAATATTGGATAATTCTGAAATTTCTTCTAAAAGAGCTTTCAATTTTTTGATTTCATTTCTGAAATGTAACTCAATATATTCCATATCTACATTTTGCTCAACGCCAATATTGAACGTGAAAAACCCGTTTCGTATGATAGTCTTTTTTCTACTAAATACCATTTTACAGTCCATTGATTTCTCATATACGCAGGGACGCTGTAATAAATATCTCCGATATTTTGTAATGAAATTGAATATTCGGTAAACTATTTTTTATAAATCAAAAAACCTTTTTGTAAATCAATTTGAAGCGAATTTATTATTCCCGGTGCAGAGATATGAATGTGATTTTTGGATTTAGTGACTCGTAAACATTGGAAATCATCGTTATTAGAAACCTTATTATTTGGCAAAAACCGTAATACTTCGTATCTATTCATCATTTGATTTTCATCAAAATTAATCTTGGTCAACGCACTAATATTATCTGTTAAAACTGGTAATTGGTGTGTCTCATTCAACTTAAAATCCATCAATATTTTTTTATCAGTACCAATTTGAACTTCGACAGGTGTCTTTTTAAATTTACAAACCAATCAATTCCGCTATTTAAGGAATTGATTGGTTTGTCCAATTAAATAATGGCGTATGATAAACCCTCCGTAACTCATCAGTCGAAAAAATGGCTCGTTTTAAGAATAATTTCGGTTTATTTTGAATCCAAAAAATAACAAATCCTATTACCAAAAGAAATGGTAAAATACTTTTAAAAATAACCGAAAATAACAAAGCTAAAAATAGAATCAGGCCATATAATAAGGACGCGTATCTCCGGTTATCGCTATGATTGGTAATATTCAAAACCAAATGATTATCCGGTATATATTCCTGTATTTCGATTCTATTTTTCATTTATCTTATTGTATTGACATTCCTGTAACCACGGTTTCAGTTGCCGTTGAATGTTTAATACGGCAACTGAAGCAGCCGCTACAGGAATACCAAAAACTATCTCGGTCGATAGCTTGAACCTTGCAAAATCTTTTGAGCGTCTTTTTCTTGAAGTAGTTGTTTTAAGGTCATATTTGGATTATTTTCCATATAACCTTTTACGATTTGCCAACCGACCCAACTTCCTGCATTTCCTGGAGACTCTCTTGGCATTCCGGGTGAAGTCGGGGCGACTTCTACCAAACCCAATAAACCGTTTTTTTTCAATTTGGTTTCATACAAATTATCAATAAAAACTGTTTTCCACATTTCTGCTTCATTGGCGTAAAGCCAATCCGATTGTTTGGGCGTAATTCCCAATCGAAGATTATCTTCAATATATGGCTGAAACAAGTCCAATAAATATAAGGCTTTTCCATTATGCACCATAAAGTCTATCAAGCGATTTTTTTCATTCACACCGACAATATCTCGTGCTAAAGCTTCCATTACTTTTGGTGTAATGTGTTTTTGGTCAAGAGTTTGAGTAATATAATTTGGTAACTGAACTGGTGGATAATAATATGGTTGATAATCAGCACCTAAAAACATATCCAAACCAATCACGACTTCTGTCTCATCAACTGAAGCAATCGCTACACCATATTCTGAAATAAATGTGGTTATTTTTGGAATAGGTTTTTCAGGGAAATGATATTTGTAGAATTGGAAAGCGCTTGTTAAATCTTTTTCTACTTCTGAAAAATCGCCATAAACCAGTTGGCACGTATCGTAAAGCGTTCTGATGGATGGATAATTAATAAATCCATTCACGGTATTAAGATAGTCAAAAGCCGAATCATGTAATGGTTTGAAACGCATAATTTCAGAAAAATATAAGTCAGCGAAATAGCCATATTTTTCATTTAATGCTTGAACTTCTGTTTGTAAATTATTCGAATCCAAATTAAATAATTCTTGTTCAAAACGTTGAACATTTAATTTTACTTGAACTTCTGAAACATCTGGAATATCTTTACGCTCGTTACTTCCACAGCTAATAATTGTCAATAAACACAAAAACAAACCGATATTTAGCCAAGGATTTAGACTGTTTTTTTTAATATTCATAAATTGAAGTCAATATTTTTTTTAATAATTGAATACCTGTATTTTGCAAAAGTACAAAGGAAAAGATTGTAAAAGTGATAAGGTGTAGCGATATATAAAGGTATAAAACCTTTAAACTCGTAAACTTCTAAACTTTTACAAGCTTAATACCTTTAAATCTTTAGACCTTTAAACGTATGAATATCATACATAATTATATCAAATCATAGGAACATGAAACAAATTATTACGCTTATAATTTTTACATTTTCAAGTATTACGGCAATCAACGCACAGAGCTTTCGATTAGGAATACAAGCCAGTCCAACGTTTTCTTGGATGACAACGAACCAAACCACAATTACTGGAAACGGTACGAATTTAGGACTGGAGCTTGGACTTTTGGGTGATTATTATTTAGCGAACGATCGTTATGCGATTTCTACGGGTATTTCTTTTTTAACGAATCAAGGTGGTACCTTGAATTATTCTATTGGAGGTGATTTATTTGGTGATACGGAACTAAGCAATAGTTCTTTAGATAGTATTGCAGACGGATCAGATATAAAGTATCAACTTCAATATATTGAAGTTCCTTTTTCTGTGAAATTAAGAGGCGGAAGTGGTGATTTAGGTTATTACGTTCAGATTCCGTATTTCTCTTTAGCTTTTCCAATTAAAGGTCGTGCAGATATTGGAACTTATGAAGATGAAAATATCTTGAAAAATGTTTTTCCGGTTTCTTTTACTTGGGGATTAGGAGCAGGAGCGGAGTATAACGTTGGCGATGTGACCTTGATCGGTGGTATTTCTTACCAAAACTCAATTTTTGATATTATTAGAAATAAAGGTGTTTTGAATATCAATAATGAGAAAGAAGATGCGAAACAAATTATGAATAGAATTACGGTTCGTATTGGCGTTTTCTTTTAAGTTATTTTATTGTGACATTACTTCATTGTCATACTGTTTTTTTTTCGTTCGACGATTAAAAACAGTACAACAATGAAGTAATGAAACACTAAAATTAATCATCCTTAATGACCTCTTCCCCCATTTCCTTCAATCGCTTTTCCTCTTCTCTCAATAATTTTGCTAGTTCCGCAGGATTCTTTTTATGCAACGGATTTGAGTGCATTTCCATATATTTCGAACGATGATTTGCAATATCAATCGCTAAGAATAACGCTTGACGGAAAGAAGAAGGATCAGCTTCATCTTTTCCCGCAATATCGTGAGCCGTTCCATGGTCAGGAGAAGTTCGGACGATCGGCAAACCAGCTGTATAATTCACTCCATTTCCGAATGATAAAGTTTTGAAAGGAACTAAACCTTGATCGTGATACATTGCCAAAATCGCATCAAATTGTTTATAAACTCCAGAACCAAAAAATCCATCAGCAGAATAAGGGCCAATCGCAATAATTCCTTTATTTTTTGCTTCTTGCAATGTTGGAATAATCACCTTCATCTCTTCATCTCCTAATAAACCTTCATCTCCAGCATGAGGATTTAAACCCAAAACAGCGATTCGAGGCTTATCAATCCCGAAATCAATTCTCAAAGTTTCCCGCATTAAGTTTAACTTTTCCATGATGCGTTCCTTCGTAATCATCGCTGCAACTTTACTGATTGGTAAATGATTTGTCACTAAACCAACTCGTAAATCACCATTAATCATAAACATCAAACTTTCCTTTACCTCGAAAGCTTGCGTTAGATATTCTGTATGTCCGGGATACTTAAAACCCGCTAAACTCATCGCTTTTTTATGAATCGGAGCAGTCACTAAACCATCGAGTAAACCCATTTTTAAATCACTCACCGCAGCGTCTAATGATTTTATCGCATATTCGCCACCAGTTTCACTGACTTGTCCTAAACGAATATTCACAGGATCTTCCCAACATTCGATAATATTAATTTTGTCCTCATTAATATCATCAATTGTTGTCGTCTGAGTATATTCAAACTCTTCAATCTCCATCGTATTTTTATGATAAGAAATAACGGTTGAAGAACCATAAATAATCGGTACACAACGGTCAACGATTCTTGGATCAGAAAGTGTTTTCAAAATAACTTCCAAACCAATTCCATTCACATCTCCTATACTGATTCCTATTTTTAATTTTTTCATCTAATATTATAGTGTAAAGGTATTTTAGTAATGAATCAAAGTTAAAATGACAAATTAAAAGGCATACTGATTATCAGAATCTTATCACTTTTAACCTGTAGATTTATTTACTTTTTATCACTTTAAATGAATAGGCTTTCGCCAATAATTCATCCAATTCCCTTCTATTTTTATAAAATATTTTAATTGATAATACACAAAGATAGTAAATGCATAGAATAATGGGAATAATGAATTTTGACTACCACGTTAAAGATGTAAATTCTGAATTTCTGGATAGAAGTAGCTTTAGTTGCCATATTTATGGACATTTAATGGCAGCTAAAGCAGTAGCGACTAAATCCTAAAATGGCAAGGTTAAACTATTCATTATCTCTTCAATTTCCTCAATTTCAATCGGAATATTTTTCATTAAATTAATCGGTTTTCCATTCGTAACCAAAATATCATCTTCTAAACGAACGCCCAAACCTTCTTCTCTAATATAAATTCCTGGTTCACAAGTGAAAACCATTCCTGGCTGAATATCTACGAAAAAATCACCAAGATCATGTACATCTAAACCCAAATGATGGGAAGTTCCGTGCATAAAATATTTTTTATATAAAGGATTTGATTTTGATTGATTCTTGACATCGGTTTTGTCCAACAAACCAATTCTAACCAATTCAGCCGTCATAATTTTCCCAACTTCTTTATGATATTTTTGAATACTCGTTCCAGGACGGAGCATTTGAATAGAAGCTTTCATCACATTCAAAACGGCTTGATAAACATCTTTTTGTCGCTTCGTGAATATCCCACTTACCGGAATTGTTCTCGTCATATCTGCTGCGTAATTTGCATACTCTGCCCCAAAATCCATGAGCAACAAATCTCCATATTCACAAGATTTATTATTCTCTAAATAATGTAAAACACAAGCATTCGCACCACTGGCGATAATTGGCTCGTAAGCATGACCCGTTGCCGAGTTTCTCAAAAAATCGTGTGTGATTTCTGCTTCAATCTCATATTCCGTCACGCCTGGTTCTGTAAATTTCAAAACTCGACGAAAAGCTTTTTCTGTCAAGTCTGCAGCCGTTTGAATTGCACGGACTTCGTATTTTGATTTAATCATTCGCAACTGCTTCATAATCGGTTGTGAACGTTCGATTTTATGGAAAGGAAAAGCTTTTTTCATCTCCTCCAAAAATCGCAAATCCTTATATTGTACAGGAGAATTAAAACGGTAATTTTCATTTCCATTCAAATAAATAACCGTTGAAAGAATAATCATTTCTGTCAAGACCCTATCCATTTCCTCCAGCCAATATACCGTTTGAATTCCCGAAACTTCTCGAACCTGTTCCTTCGTATATTTTGCACCTTCCCAAATCGCAATATGTTCATTTGTCTTTTTCGTGAACACGACTTCTCGCCAGTTTTTATTTGGAGAATCCGGAAATAAAACCACCACAACTTCTTCTTGATCTAAACCCGAAAGATAAAGTAAATCAGAATTTTGACGAAATTTATGAAATGCATCGCCGGTACGAGGCATCATATCGTTAGAATTAAAAATCGAAATTGCGTCTGATGGCAATGATTTTGCAAAGTTTTTACGGTTGAGTTTGTATAGTTTTGGATTTAAAGCTTTGTATTTCATATTTTCATATTTTCATGTTACGAAATTTAAAGATATAAAGGTTTTAGATATTTTGGTTTAAAGAGAGACGATATATTTGATCGATAGAATCAATATTCTAAAAATGCTTCAACCTCATTTTTTGCAAAAAGTCGAGCATATTGATTCCCTCGATGAATCAGATTGGTCTTTTATAATTTGAAGTTAGCTCGAAAGCTAATTAATTCGTAACTTCTAAAAGAACGAAATATTCGAAATTTACTAAAATTTGATTCGTCTTATCCTGTGCCTACATGATTTTTATAACCGTTTCCACCTCCAATAAAACCGGTAACGTATTCCTCTGATTTTCCTTTAATTTGCCATTATATTTTAATAATGGGTTTTCAATTACGTCAATAATTGGCCATAAGGATAATTAATGTTGGGTATAATTTCAGACTTTAAAATCGGTAATTGTAAACTAATATTTCGTGAATAGTTTAACTTTAATGAATTAATTCTCCAAATTATAGATTTTCCATTTAATTTATTCTTCTAATCAAATTATTACCTAATTTAGGGCTTCGATAAAATTAAAAGAAAATTGTTTCAAGGTTACATCGTTTCAATATTTTTCTAACAAGGAAACGATGAAGGTTTGAAACAATGTAATAACATTATAAATGGCAAGTGAGTATATTAGCATGCGGAATTTAAAATTCCTTGTACATGAAGTTTTTGATGTGGCATCATTGAGTAAGTACGAACTTCATTCCGATTATAACCCGGAGATGTTTGATATGATTTTGGATACAGCCAAAGACTTAGCGGACGCAGAACTATTTCCTTATTATATGGAAATGGACAAATTAGATCCAAAAGTAGAAAATGGTAGTATTACCGTGCATCCACAAGTTGGAAAAGTAATCAAACGATTGGGGGAAGATGGTTGGATTTCTGCTCGAAAATCCTATGAGCTTGGTGGACAACAAATGCCTTATTCTGTGCTGAATAATGCACTTTGCATTTTTTATGCGGCTAATTTTGCCGCCGTTTCTTACACTGGTTTAACCGCAGGCTCTGCTAATTTAATTGATAGTTTTGGTTCTGAAAAACTGAAAGAACTTTATCTCGGAAAGATGTATTCGGGTGAATGGCAAGGTACAATGGCTTTGACAGAACCTCAAGCAGGAAGTTCACTTACCGATATTGTTACTTCCGCAGAATTGACGGACGAAGGTTACTATAAAATCAAAGGTCAAAAAATATTTATTTCGGGTGGTGATCACACTGGTGTGCCAAATATAGTTCATCTGACGTTGGCAAAAATAGAAGGTGGCCCGGCTGGAGCAAAAGGAATTTCTCTTTTTGTGGTACCGAAACATCGATATACAGAAAGTGGAGACTTGGAGTATAATGACGTTTTGACGGCAGGAAAATTCGATAAAATGGGAAGTCACGCTTATGTGACAACGCACTTGTCTTTTGGTGAAAACGAGGATTGTCGAGGTTACTTAGTTGGTGAACCTCATTATGGTTTGAAATATATGTTTCAGATGATGAATGAAGCGAGAATTGCAGTCGGAATGACAGCGAATGCAATTGCGACGGCAGCTTATTACGCTTCTTTACAATATGCAATCGAACGTCCACAAGGTCGTCATATTTCCAAAAAAGATGTTTCGTTTCCACAAGTTCCGATTATCGAACATGCAGACGTTCGGAGGATGTTATTGTTCCAAAAAGCGATTACAGAAGGGTCACAATCATTAGTGACACAAACGAGTTTCTACGCTGATATGGAACATGTAACGGAAGGCGAGGAGCAAGAGGAATATCGTTTATTATTAGAATTTCTTACGCCAATCGTAAAAACATTTCCTTCTGATATGGGAAACTTGTCGGTCAGTACAGGTTTACAATGTTTGGGCGGTTACGGTTATTGTAAGGATTTTCCATTAGAACAATATTACCGAGATATTCGGATTAATTCGATTTACGAAGGTACATCAGGAATTCAAGGAATGGATTTATTAGGACGAAAAGTCTTGATGAAAAATGGAAAAGCAACGGCTTTATTTTTCAGAGAAGTTGGAAAAGCAATTCAAGAAGGAAGTACTGTAAAAGGTTTGGAAAAATATGCTTCGGATCTTCAAGAAGCGATGCAATTATTACAAAAAACAACAGGTTACTTGATTGATTTAGCACAAAAAGACCGACCAGAAGTTTTTCTCGCTGATGCCACTTTATATTTAGAAATGACTGGAAATATTACGATTGCTTGGCAATGGTTATTGCAAGGAATTGTAGCCGCGAAGGTATTAGAAAAAGGGGAATTAAGTGAAGACGAATTGAATTTCTATAATGGAAAAATACACACTTTAAAGTATTATTTCTTGTATGAATTACCGAAAATTCAAGGTTTAAATCATACGCTTTTGAATAGCGGACAAGCGACTTTACACACGCCAATTAGTGTTTTGGTTTGATGTGTTTCAGGTTATGAGTTTGTGGGGTTGACTGTTTTGATATGACGCGTTGACGTATTTTTTTGCAGATTTCACTAACTCCGCAGATTTACTTATTACTTACCGCAATGTTTTCATAGGTTGTACCTATAAAAAAAGGGGTTGATGCGAAAGCATCAATCCCTTTTCAATATTAAGAATCTGCGTGATTAGCTGAATATGCAGGAGGAATTCACCCAAAAATGGTCAAACCCGAAACCCGAAATTCGTAATCTAATTCAGACCTAATTTTTTACTAATTTTCTTTGGTAACGCATTTTTGTGAACCAAAAAGTTAATCGTTTTGTATTTCACGAAAGCTTCAGAAGCGTAGAAGTAACCATCACATTGATTCGTCTTTCCCCAAGAATTTTTCACGATGTAGTAACGTTTTCCGTTTTGATCTTTTGCAACACCAATAACGTGCATGCCGTGATCATCGGTCGTTTCGTAATTATCGAATCCTTTTTGACGCATTTCCTGTGTGATTTTTAATTCGTCAACAGGTTTTTTGAATGCTTCGCCATGTTTGAAAGCACCAGCATCATTGAAATTTTTACTATCTTTTCCTTGAACTTTAAGTGTCGAAGCATCGCTTGGCATAACGGCTAAACCGGCACGATAGTTAAATCCTTTTTCAGAAACGTCAGATCCCCAAGCGACAGAATAACCTTCCTCCACCGCATTATCAAAAACTTCCATCATTTCAGATATTGGCAAGTTATAAGACTCTTTGCTCATCCAGTTATCAGGAACTTCGATATCGAAAGTTTTGTAGAAAGGGTGATGTGTGAATGACGTGATAGAAACGTAATCATCCATATTTAAACCGGTAGAATTAGCGAATTCCTTTGGCGTGTATTTCTTTCCTTCATACTCGAAATTTTCAGGTAATTCACCTAAGTAAGTATCTAGTACGCCACAAAGCATTTCGTCCCATTTTGTAGAAGGAGCTTTACGTTTTTCAATAGATTCTACGACTGATTTTAGCACATCATCCATCTCACCATGATCATGACGTTTTGCATCTGCATCCAAACCGGTATAAGCACTTTTCGGAACGATTCCATATCTATCCATTACATAAGCCACATCATGGAAAGCGCCACCGGCAGCAAAGTTCAAGTCACCATGCATACGAATGTATTTTTCTGCTTTGTCACGATAAGTATGGTGAACGATGAACATCGGTGATAATTCTATATCTTTATCACTGATTCTTTTGATTTCTGCTTCAAAAAATGAAAGGGAAGAAAAGCTCCAACAAGTACCGGAGCGTCCTTGATTCGATACTTCATCTCTATCCAAACTTTTGATAATTTCGAATTGGTATTCACTACCCTCAGCATTCGTTAGTTTTGGAGCGACTTGAGCTTGTAGAAAGAAACTGAAACAGCTCAAAATTGTACCCAAAAAAAATGTCTTTTTTAGCATAATTTAGTATTATTTTTAATTTTAGAAATAAATTTTTTGGACCATATTAATACCCAAATATACAGATTTTTGTGTCGGAATGGTCGGAAAGCATCAAAATTTAGCAGGGAATAACTATTAATCAAGACTTTCAGCCTAAAATCAAAAAAATCAATCAAGCCTTTATTTTCCGCTTGCTGTGCGAACGGGTAGCTTTGCTTCTTCTCAATAAGTTGTAAATCCCGATTTTTATCGGGGGGAAAAGAAGCTGTAAACGCTATTAATAAATATTGTGCTGCCCTTGTAATATTCTGATGTATAGAACAGAATGATTTATTGAATTAAGTAATCAAACGAGATAATTAGGTGCGTTTGCTCTTGTTTAATTATATCGGATTATCTATATCTAAATCTTATATATCATCAATACTTCGTGTGGATGTATTCATGTGTTTGCAATAATAATATGACAATACGGGAATACATACGCACAAAAAACAACCTCAAAAAAGTTAGGATGTTATGGTAA
>Ga0209712_10000866_pt1 | contig 26162 bp, 24 predicted proteins | sample ArcOceMetagenome_FD_187443 | JGI IMG/M metagenome (GOLD analysis project Ga0209712, IMG submission 187443) | Marine eukaryotic phytoplankton communities from Arctic Ocean - Arctic Ocean - Greenland ARC118M Metagenome (SPAdes) (version 2) | ecosystem: Environmental > Aquatic > Marine > Oceanic...
GGTGTTTGCATAGGTGTTTGCATAGGGGGCTGTGTAGGTGTTTGCATAGGGGGCTGTGTAGGTGTTTGCATAGGGGGCTGTGTAGGGGGCTGCGTAGGTGTTTGCATAGGTGTTTGTATAGGGGGTTGCATAGGTGTTTGTATAGGAGTATGAGTATTACTCATAATAGGAGGTTTTGGTGGAACACGCATAGGAGGATATTGAACCGGATATTGTTGGAGAGGAGGGTTCATTTGGCCATTTATATTTTGACTAGGAGGTCCCCCACAAGGTGAATTCGGAATACAAGAATTAAACCCCATATTATTTCCAGGCAATGAATTAAATAAAAGAGGCTGTTTCATTGGACCCAATGCGGCGGGTGGTGCAGGAGGCATAGGCGTTCCCCAATTTAAACTTTTATCATCATTGTAATTTACTTTTGTAAAATCTTTTTTTATACTCAAAATACAACTTTCTTCATTGTTAAACACTTTTCCGTACATACATCGATCTTTTTCCTGTGTAGGAACACATTTGCTTACGGATCCATCTGAACCGATTGGGCACCATTTCATATCACCATTATCAATATGTTCGGTATCAGGAGTTGACTGCGGAGTTTTTCTACTTTTATTAATACTATCATCTAATGATTGTTTTCCACTCTGTAATATTTGTTTTTCTTTTTGTCTGATATTCGTATCATTCTGTGCAGCTAATAATTCTTGTTTTAATTGATTAATCTCTAACATTTTATCTGAATTATCATCAGGTGATACATTTGTTGTTGGATTTAAATTAAATACATTAATATCCCATTGGTTTTGATCAATTGTTTGATCTCCCATATTATCTCTATTTTGTAATAGATGTCCTAGAGATTGAATAGACCCTTCGGCGATATCAATCGTTTCTTTCGCTGTATCACCAACAACATCAGCCGTCGTGTTAATCGCAGCACCTGTATAAAACCCAATCATTGATAGGAATTTTACAAAAATGTTTTTAACACCAGAAAATAACTTATCTAAAAGTAATCCTATTCCCAAAAATATATTAAATCCTAAAAGTGCTAAAACAACCAAACCCATTAATAATACAATAATCGTATTCTTAGATAGCCCCATTATAAAATCATCTTTGTTGATTTTTGGTTTGGGTATATTTTGTAAACTGTCTTTACTATTTTCAATATTATCCATTATACAATAATTACATATAATTATTTATAAAAGTTCGTTTAAGTTAAAGACTATTTATGTTTAAGTAATATAAATGGGAATTTTCTCTTTTATGGAAACGTCATTCTTTTTTACTTTAGGCATAACGTTCTTACTAATACTATTATTGGTATATCACTTTAAACAGCGTATTATTACGGTTGAATCAAAACAGGATACTTTGTTTGAAATAATAAATAATTTGGTCCAAGAAATTAATAATATCAAAACATCTGTAACATTAATGAACAGACCTCCTACCCCATATCCTCGGGATTTGCAAAATATTTTTCGCGCGGAACAACACGTAATTGTTAATAATGATGAACCAGAACAAGCATCCGAAGAATATGATTCAGATGACGATGTATATTCAGATAATGAAGATGACGAAGAAGATGATGAAGATCTAGTTATTGTTTCTGATAATGAAGACAATAATAGCATCGAAGAATTATCAATCAATGAAATGGAAGATATAGTAGAAGATATAGTAGAAGATACAGAGGAAGATATAGAGAATGATAAATCCGAGCAAATTGAAGAAGATAAACCTGATTTTAATAAGATGAATTTAGGAAACTTGAAATCTTATATTTTGAAACAAGGATGGGTAGAAGATGCATCCAAAATGAAGAAGGCTCAAATATTATCATTAATCCAAGAACATTCAGCCTAATTTAATTTTATCGAGAAAACATTATGTATTCAAAATATATAATGTTTTCTTATCCTAACGCGGAACCCTTAAAAAAAGCATATACGAATGATACAAATTTAGAAAAATCAACAATGGGATATGCTACAAATACAGTACATCCACAATTGCCTCCACGCATGAATGATGGACGTTCTTTAGTAGCAGCACATCAACCAGAAGCTGTTCTAAATGAGACCATTTTACAAAATAGCGGTGTTAATTCAAATTGGGAATATCGCAAATATTTAACAGAAAACTCGGAACAGATAAAGCGGGATAATTTCAGAGAGGCGTGTAATGACGTTGGTTATTTCGAACGTTTTGCACCGGATGAACGTGGATATAACAATGATAAACATTCGACCCCTTCTAGTCATTTAATGTACAAGGATCAATCCACAATTATTAACGAGAACAGTGATTTAAAAAATTTGTATCTATCTCGTGAAGATTTAAATTCTCGTTTTCAGCCTGTATCATTAACACAAGATGAGTTATTCTCGAATTTGTCCAAATAAATTTTCTAACACATTAATATATGAATTTAGAAGGGTTCCTATTTTATCTTACAAAATCACTTGGTATAGCATATGTAACATCATTACAATTTATCTATGCAATTGGTGCGAATATGGTATTTGATAAATATTTATTCCGTGAAAAAAATGAAAACGGTTCACTATTAGTCGAATTTATTTACTTATGTGTAATTTTAGGAACATTAGCAATCGTTTCTTATATTGGACGTAAAATAATACAACACATCCCGTCACCCTTTCATTTATTAAACAAATTTGATCATACGCGATTGAAGGAACTCGCAGATACTTCAGCTATAACCGGGTTTATGTTGTTAACATCAGGTATCATAGCCAATAGAATTGACCATTTACGAAAGTTGTATAATATTAAATTATAAATGGAACGAAACTATTTATTCTTACAATCACTATGCCTGGTGCAAAATTAGGCGAAACATAATAATTTATATATATATTTATTATTAAAACTATTTAACAAATCCATCTATATAAATATTAATAATTGTACTTTATTAATATGTATTTAATCAGTTTTGATGTTGGTATCAAGAACATGGCATATTGTATTTTTTATTTCAACGGTAGTGAATTAATTGTCCATGATTGGAACATAATAAATCTTTTAGAAAATAATACAAAAGCCCAAGATTTTTGCTCTTTCGAAATAAAGTCGAAAAAACAGACCAAGATTTGTGGTAAAAAAGCGAAATACAAAAAGGATGAAGACTGTTTTTGCGAAACGCACGCAAAAATGGCGATAAAACAAAATAATTGGTTTTTCCCGGATGAACAATATAAACCATCGAAATTAAGTAAATTATCAAAAGATGAATTATTCAATCTTGGACAACCTTTAGAAATATTTAGCAATATACCTCAAACAAAAAAGGAAGGCATACGAATTTTCCTCGAACACTGTTCATCTAGATCTTTGGTAAAAATAAAGAAAGTAAAGACAAAGACCGCTAACACCACAGATTTAATAACGGTAGGTAAATTACTTAAATTAGAGTTAGATAAGATACACGATATAGAGAAGATAACACATGTCGCTATTGAAAACCAGATATCTAAAATAGCATCTAGAATGAAGACTGTCCAAGGCATGTTATCCCAATATTTTATTATGCAGGAGATATGCCCACATATAGAATATGTATCATCCGCTAACAAATTAAAAGACCTTGTATCAAAGGATGAAGAAAATTCATATAAAAAACATAAATCAGATAGTGTAGAAATTAGCAAACAAATTCTTGTACAAAACCCATCTTTAGGAATTTTTGATGATTTATTTAATGTTAAGAAAAAAGACGATTTAGCAGATGCATTTTTACAAGGTATCTGGTATTTAAAAAGAGAAAATATTATTAGTTATGCGGACAACTTAAATATTAATTGTGTTACTTTAACATAAGTGAATTTCAATGGAAGTCATCGATATTGGATTAGATAATCTTGAGCCTGTTTCTTTTAATTTACAAGATAATGATTCATCCTCGTATGGACAATCTTCTGTAAATTTTGGACCGGGAGTTGAACTATTAATGAATGATAAAAACAAATCATCGAATTCATCAACCAAAATTGATATGGGTGACTTAAATGATCTAGAAAGTGAATTAAATACATTAACTCAAAATATTGATGTATCAGGTGTTGCTCCCTCTACTGAAAAAGGTGGATTTGGTGGTCTAAGTGATATACTAGGATTTGGCGGTTCTTCTGCACCTAGAGAAGAGATACAAATTGATATTGGCAATGTAGAAGAATTAAAACCATCATCTAATCTTGGATCAGCCACACTAGAAAGCGTCGGTAATACAAAAACGTGGGACGGATTTACAAAAACAAACGAGGTACCAATGAACGCTTCCACCGGTTCGAAATTGTCGGATCGTGAAAAGAGAAGAAAAAAACGCGCTATGATAAAGAAATTATCAGAATGGTACGATAAAGGATTGATTAAACACACGTCGAATTTTAACATGGACTCCGATTTTGATGAAGTAGAAGATGAATATGAAACAGCTATGGACGATAAACGAAAAAAGGATAGCATTAAATTACAGGGTTGGTGGATGACTACATTAATAAACTCAATTGAATACGGGAACGCAGTGTTTGATCCGTTTGGTCTTAATCTTGATGGTTGGGGTGAACAAATTAATGAGGATATTGAAAGTTATGAAGATATATTTGCTGAACTAGCTGATAAATACAAAGGTGGTAAAATGGCCCCTGAAGTATCATTGCTGTTGAGATTAGGTTTCAGTGGCGCTGTATTGAATATTACAAATAAAGCCCTTTCTACTGCTACACCCGGTTTTAATGATGTTATTAAACAGAGCCCCGAATTAATGAAAATGTTTTCACAAGCAACTGCACAAACAATGAATAACCAAAGTCCTGGATTTGAATTTGTGAATAGTGTATTAAATCCAGAGGACCAAGTAAATACATCTTTCGGTGTTCCACCCCCACCAGTTGAGACACAAAATCATGCTCCTCCACCTAGACCTAAAATGAATTATACTAATAATACACCCAACCGACCTGATATTGCAATGGGAAGAGGATCAATGTTTCGCGAAGAAGGCGTAGATGTTAATAATCAATTCGAAGATATTCGTGCTCAAGGACCATCTCAATCAAGATCAAAGGCACCTGAGAGAGCCGAAATGAAAGGACCTCAATCAGTTGATCTTGATAATTTATTATCCGGTTTAAAAACTCGCGATGTTCAACCTAGCCAAGGACGTAACGATGAAAACGAATCTATGATAAGCGCATCATCTATTCAAGACAGTCAAAGCAATGTCTTACCTAAAAAGACGCGTAGAAAACAACGTTCCGATAAAAATGTAGTTGCTATTGATATTTAAATAATTTGTGATATATATAATAATAGTTTATTATATAATGACTATTTTTTATTACCAACATAATAAGAATATTGAAATAAACAGTCAAACATTTCAATATGTTCAAGAATATAAAAGGCAATTAATAAATAATATTACACAATTATTAAATGAAATAGATGTTAAATTCGTTATCTCTCACGGTAATTTAATTGAGTATTCGCGCGGCGAAACAATATATCACGACGACGACTTAGATATTCGATTTAATGTAGATGATATAACAAAATGGCAGCATTTTTGCAATAACCCAATTAATTATGATAGAATAAAAAACGGGTTTTTTTTACAAAAATACAATTTGAGATTTGACCATAGATTTGATAATATACAAAAACAGAAACAAAATGGAATTCAATGTAAATTAATTCATTTTGATAATAAAAATAATATTGATACATTTGAAATGGATATACACGGAGACTTCGTTTGTAGCGTTGTTGAAACTAATTTTTGGATGAATTACAATATCAATTTTTACAATTTGAAAGAAATCGAATATTTAAATGTTAAAACTTTTGCACCAAACGATAAAGATACACATCGAGTTTTAAAAAATCAATATGGTAAAAATTACTTAATACCTAAAATAAAATATTCAGACAAATTTAAAAAATTACTACGCGATATATAATCATAAAATATTTTATGAATGAAAATAATTGTATATTATAATGTATACATATACATTATAATGGTGATTATAAATAAGGACATTTTTAAATTTTTTGATACCGATAAGGTAAGTGACTATATATATAGTCCAAATTATGGTATAAATAAATATTCAACTGTTCCATACTGTGAGAATATTCATAAACAAACCGAGTTATTTTTTAAACTATGTGATCTTTATAAATTAGAATATGTAGTTTTCGCAGGATCTTCGGTTGGATTGGTCCGTAATAAAGAAATGATGCCTTGGACAGATGATTTTGATATTATCGTCATGGAACAGCATAAAGAATTTTTTTTTACAGAATTAATGCCTATATTTAAACTATATGGGTTTAAATTTTGGGGGTGTGGTACAGAAACCGGTAGCAAAAGTCCAGGGTGGACTTTTATTGGTGGATCACCATTTAATAAGGTAGAGATGAGAGTTGATATTTTTTGGTCAAAAATAAATAGCAAAGGTATTGTAGAAAATGTAGATAAAAAAGGATTTTATCACAATAAAGTACCAAAAGAGGCTTTTTTTCCTGTTAAAAAACAACATTTTCACGGATTATATATACCATTTGGTAATGACTATGAAAAAGAGGTATTATTAACTTATGGTGATGTGAGAAAAGAATGTGTTATAAAAACACATAAAAAAGATATGAAACAAATAACTATTAAATATGATCGTTGGGAAGACGGAATTAAAGACTTTGATTATTTAAAACAACTCGCCATACAAAATATGAAAGATTATATTCAAATTGAAAAATATAAACCGACTGAAGATAAAAAACTACAATTGGATTATGTAGACTACAATACTATATTCAATATTGATAAAGAATTTTTAAAATATATTGTCGATAATAATATTGATACTATTAATACGTTTGTATTTTGGAAATTTAAACACATTTCCGCATTAGTTAAATTTTACTTTCCTACTATAAAAATTAATTTGTTTATAAATTCATTAGAAGAAATTGACTATTTTTATTTAAACTACGCTACAACTATATATACTTATAACGATAACGTAAAACAATCGCTTGACTCATTGATTTATGTTAGTAAGCCAAAAATAAAAGTAGCCAAAATAATAACGTTTGGTACGTTTGATTTATTTCACCAAGGTCATAAAAACATCATTGATACTTGTAAAAAATTATCTGAGAAATTAGTGATCGGAGTATCGAATGATAAATTAAATGAGAAAAAAGGTAAAAAATCACACGAAAACATAGATACAAGAATTACGAATGTTAAAACATATTCAAATTCGAATGATATATTTGAAGAAGAATCACTTGAACAAAAATTAGACTATATTAAACAACACGAATGTAACATTCTTGTTATGGGTAACGATTGGGAAAATAAATTTAATTCGAATAATTATGAATGTGTATATTTACAAAGAACACCTGGTATATCTTCAACTATGTTGCGAGATGAATTAAAAAATAACAAATGAAACGTCGTATACATTTAAGGGTTTATGTTAATACGTTTTAACATTTTCGTTATTTAAAGCTCTATCCCAATCTGTTGGATATAAATTATCAGGAAAATTCAATTTATTCCCTATTTTATCACAACCCACTGTTTTAAAATCTTCTTGTAATTCTTCTAATAAATCACTCGACGATGTTATAAAAAAATTAGGAAAAATAGAATGCATAAACGCTTTTAACGAACCTATAAATAATTTTCGAGACAAATTAATTGAAAAACAAAAATGGGTACAATAACTCATACATACGCTATTCGGATGTGAAAAATACGAATAAATCATATATATAATATATACGCATATATTATATAACAAAATTATATTTAATATTACCTAATACTTTTTGCCATATTGTATTCTGCGAAATTGTGGATTATCCCATATACATAATTTGAAATCACTCGGCATATGTTCAGTATTATCATATTTAAAACACTCACTACATTCACGGGTTTTCCAACGCTTGGCTCGTTGATTATAATATCTACGACATGAACAATTTGGTACTACATATTGTTGATAAACAAAATCTTCATACAATTCTTTTTTACGATAAAGATAACTATAATACTCTTTCAACGCGTTTACAGAAAAATCATTTGTTAAATAGGTCTGAATATAATTTATTACCTCTGGTGGTAATAAATTATTAAACAAAATAAGTGGACTTATCATTTTATATATTATATATATTCGTTTACAAAAAAGAAAAACATTATTCAATTTTATTAACTTAATATCTGTTTCATTTTTATCATATATTCGTCGCGACGTTTATCAAAATCAACACAAGGTTTTATATAACCCGCATCATCGTGTCGTTTGTAATATTTATACCATTTATGTATATGCTTATCTGGAACATCTTTTAATTCTACAACCCAAGTTTTTATATATTCCAAATCTTTGTCGTTTTTTTCAGATTGTGCCCATGGACTTAATATACGAAACCACGGCATAGCATATAAACCCCCTCCAACTACTGCCTGCCAATTACCAGAATTTGAAGCAACATCATAATCAACTAATTTTTGTGCGAAATATTTTTCTCCTTCTTTCCAATCTAAATAAAGGATCTTAGACAAAAATGTGGCTACTATCATACGTGCACGATTATGCATATATCCGGTTTTATTCATTTGACGCATTCCTGCATCTACAATCGGAAAACCTGTATTACCTTCCTTCCATTTTTTTAGATATTCTTTATTTGTTGACCATCTAATTTTTCTCATTTTATTATGTGATAATCCTTCCAATGCCGTTGGATTTGCAGAAAGCAAGTGCATATAAAAGTCTCGCCAAATTAACTGTCTAATAAGTTCGTGATGGGATGAATATTTTATGCGAAATTTGGATACAACCTCTCGAATAGAAATACAACCATATTTAATATACGCCGACAACATAGACGTTTCTTCACCCATTATATCACGACTGTCTCTATAATTATTTAAATTGGCTACTGCATTTCGCAATCGTTGTAATCCCAAATCGCGTCCACCATTTACAGCTAAATCTATATTCTCTTCTTTTACGAAACGATCCATCGCATCTTTTAAAGATATAGCATTTTTTATTTTTTTCGTTGTTTTTGATAAATTATCTACTTTATATTTTTGAGACGGCTTAAAATCGTGGGTTAAAAAATAAGATTCATAAAAAGGAGTAAACCGCACATAGGTTTCACCTTTACCATTCAATACGGTGCCGGGTTCATTTATATAATAATCTTGACTTTTTTCACATTGTATTTTATTTGTCTCACATAGTTGTTCTACTTTTTCGGCGCGTTCCTTAGCATAAGGCGTATAATCTTCATTAAAAAATATGCCTTCGATTTTTAATTCCTTTATCAAAAAATTTAATGCATTAATCGTATCGTCATAAATTATAATCAATTTACCACCTTCTTCTGATATTTCATCTTGTAAATTATATAAACTTTCAATCATAAATTGAACTGTATTGACTGACTTATATGCATTTTTATTTACCTGTTCGGGGGTAAATACAAAACAAGTATATAGTTTATCGCATTTTTTAGCAGCATTGATCAAACCAATATTATCTACAATACGAAAATCCCTATGAAAAATAAAAAGCCCCCTTTTCATTGTATTATACATATAATAGACAATTATTTATGTATTTTTTAAAACATTTAAAAAATACATTATAAATACTAATTATAATGGAAAAGAACACCAATATTAATAACACATATTCATTTATTATAAGAATGGTTTCAAGCTTTGTCTGGAAATTTAATACACTTATTGTTAATGGTGAAAATGTATTTAACACATGGTATAACCGTTATGCGATAATACGTCAACCGACCGATATACTTTGTAATATTAAAAAGTCTATTATAAATTATTTTGATAAAACATTGAAAGAACCACCGTATGATTGTTGGAGCGGTCTATATCAAATAGATGCGCGACATAAATTAACATCTACTTTCCAAATTAAACAAATTGATAATATTGCTATTTTTAACAAACATAATCAGTTTTATATACCGTTTATCTCAAATTTTACTAATAAAAATGATATTTGCGTTATTTCTAAATTTAACAACATATATAAGGTAGTTTTATCACAATCTGTAGATATAGAAAATACTTCACTGTCGTCACGCACTTTTTTGTCCGTTTTTTATAAACACCCTGATATAGCGGAACCAATACAACTTACTATACCCAACGGGATGCTACTTATAGGAAATGAACTATTTAATTCCGCATTTGTTTTACGTTGTTTAAATATTACAAATGAATATTACGTTTTCGATAAAAACTATACTATTCAAATTATGGATTCTGAAATTGATGAATATAATATTCAATATGGACAGTATTTACACATAAATAACGACACATTTGATTTAAAATCAATAAACATATAAAATTTATCGATACGTATTTAAAGAAATTAATTGTAACTATATTATAAACTGAATAAGTTATCAATGCAACTTAGTGAATGTTTAAGTGAATCGCGCGCATTGATTGGTAAATGGGATTTGTATTATCATTTACCACACGATAAAGAGTGGGATTTATCTAGTTATAAATTTATTGGTAAAAACATATCAACGCTTGATACACTTATTTCGATAAATAACAATATTCCTGAAAAAATTGTAAAACATTGCATGTTGTTTGTTATGAAATCGGGTATTACCCCTATGTGGGAAGATAAACAAAATAGAAAGGGCGGATGCTTCTCATTTAAAGTCGCTAACAAGTTAGTATATGATGTTTGGACACATCTATTTTATTCTCTTTGTGGGGAAACTCTTTGTATAAAACAAGAGCATAATAAACATATTAATGGTATTACTATTTCACCAAAAAAGAACTTTTGTATTGTTAAAGTATGGTTGCAAGATTGCGACATTCAAGATCCTAATATTCTTATCCAAATACCGAATTTATCTATGCAAGGATGTATATTTAAAAAACACGCTCCAGAATATTAATAACTTTATCTTTGAAAATAAAGTTATTTATTTGTATTTTTAACAATATTATAATTACATACAAAACCAACAAAAATAATTTGTTTCTACTTTTTCACCATAAACTATACCATTTTCTATTAAATAATGTATTTTTCCGTTATCTAATAGAACCTCCATATTTTGTTCCCTTAGTATCAATCCTACTATTGTGTATATTTTCGATGTATCCGCTTTCAATATATTCCCGAAATATTTGTTTATATAAATTTTATCGCCCACTTCAAACATTGTTTTATATTCTGATTAGAATATAAAATTTTTATTATACATACTATATAATAATGATGCTCAAATTTTTTGTATTATTAGCCGGTTTGGTTGGGATTACTTCGAGATTAAATGAATATGTGCCATTATTAGACACAGAACAATTCTTAATACAACACGTTGATAATTCATCTCTACCTCAATCTTATTCTTGGAGTGATGTCGATGGCGTGAATTACTTGACTAAAAATCTAAATCAACATATTCCCGTTTATTGTGGAAGTTGCTGGGCTCACGGCAGTATCAGTTCTTTAGCCGATCGAATAAAAATTTCTAGAAAAGCTGCTTGGCCTGATATTAATCTCAGTATTCAATTCTTATTAAACTGTCAAATGGGTGGTTCTTGTAATGGTGGGGACCATTTGGCTACCTATAAAGCTATTCACGAATACGGTTCTATCCCATTTGACGATTGTATGGTATATCAAGCGTGTAGTGCCGATTCTAGAGAAAAGGCTTGTGGTGATAAATCGTTATTTGAATGTACTGCCGAAAATACTTGCAAAACTTGTGATACTTTCACATCCAATGGTGGAACGTGCAGTGCTATTATGCAATATCCCAATGCTACAATTGCGAGTTATGGTGCGGTTAAAGGTAGTGATAATATGAAGGCCGAAATCTATAAAAATGGTCCGATTGCATGCGGTATTAATGCGGAACAAATTGTTGAATATACCGGAGGTGTATTGGATGAACCTCACGCATTGAAAATCATCAATCATATTATATCGATTGTTGGTTGGGGATATGACGCCACCGTTGATAAACAATACTGGATTATTCGGAATTCTTGGGGGAGTTACTGGGGAGAACTCGGATTTATGAAATTGGTATTGGGCGAGAACCAATTAGGAATAGAAAAAACGTGTGCTTTTGCTATTCCTGGCGATTGGACAACGCATAATGTCCCTTGTTATGAAGATGGTAGTAATTGCTCTTAAAAATCTTCTTCGATAGTTATTAATAATACGTGTATTATTAACTATCCTTTTATTTTTTTCTGTGTTTTCTTGTTCTTTTGGATTTTCTCTTTTTCTTAGAAGGCTTTTTTCTCTTTCTTTTTGTCTTTTTTCCTCCTTTTGTTCCGTCTCTAACCAAAGTCCTTGCAGATCTATCATCATATCCTGCATTACACGACAAATCGATAATAATTGTATCTGTATATCCTAATTCTTTTATTTTTTCTAATATCTCGCTTAAGTTAAACGTTATATCGTCCTGTTTTATTGAACTTCTGGTTTGAGATATTACGGGTAATTCGGGTAAAGGTAATTTTTTTAAATGTGGTTCTCCTAAAAAAAACATAGTATTATCTATCGCACTTACATCTTCTCCTACAAGTTCCGATCGTATAATTGTATATATCTTATTATAATATTCTTCATCTTCTTCCCATTTTTCTAATTGATAACTTTTTGGTAAACTTTTCATATAGCTGTGCATATCTGGATCGCTATGCGATTCCTCGTCAAAACTGTCTAATACAGCATATTTTCCTTTTGCTGTTTTTTCAACAAACTGCTGTGTGTCTTGACGAATATTATCAATCGTAGGCATAAAAGTTCGTAATGATTGACTAAAATGCTGAATTTGTAGTTGTTGTTCTTTATCTGTTCCGTATAAACATAGTATATTATCTGGATTATATTCAATTTTGGTTTCTTTACATTTTTTTGTTTCTCGTTGTTTCATATCTCTTATATAACCATTCATTCTCTGACCAATCATTTCATTTAAACCATCAGGTGAAGTCCAATTACAAACAGCATCTGCCGTCGCATTTATTTTACGAACAGTTGGGTGTTTAATAAGATCGTGTTTTATCTTCTCTTCCAATGGATCCAAATTTCCATGTGTAGTTATCATAATTATGGCTACTTTTCTTTCTTCTTTTTTCCCAGACATATTTACTATATATCAATATATTTAATTACTACAATAATCATTCCCCATCTGAATATTTAAATAATTCAAATGATCATTTGTACTGGTACAATGCAATGGAGAACAAGAATTTGAACATGTATTATCTTCCTCATTATTTTTATCATCGCATATTTTATATTCCGTATTTTCTTCATTATACCATATTTCATTGGCTATGTGTAAATAATCTAAAAATTCTTCTGGAACATGAGGAACTATATCATAGTAATGTGTAATACGGAAGGATGGTATATTATATGTCCGAAAACTCTCCGCAAATTCTCGGTTTCCTACTCTCGGGGAACCAAAATTTACAAAATGTTTTATATCATAGTCAGTGTATGTTGTAACTATATCATATCCCAACAATGTTCCCATCGCGGCACCTAACGAATGACCTGTTATAAACAATTGTTTTGTTTTATACTTATTTTTCAAAACGTCTAAATTCTCAATGATTTGATGTTTGATTAAATTATATGCTTTATAAAATCCCTTTTCGACTTCGATGGAAGTATTTGTATAAGGAGCAATCTTTTTTAATTGAATATTTTCTATCCAATTGTGTATATTCGAAGAACCGCGAAATGCAGTAAATATCGTATTTGTTGTAGGATCAAATCCCTGTATTACCTTTGACCCATTTTCTTCGACTATATATTCGATTGTAGTGGAAGGATCACACGTAGGACAATTCCATTCATCAATGGATGATACACAATAAGAAGCCTGTGATAGATTAACCGCCTGTTTTGCGATATTTTCGTCATAAGCTGAACACGGTAAAAGTAATAATAAGAGTATAAAAATCATTATTCTTATTATTAACTGGTATTTTTTATATTGTTTAACTAGGAGGCAATGGCGCTAAACACAATTTAATTTCACCCAAAGATGCTACATCATATTTCACAATAAGAGGCAAATCATTACCCAAATACATTTCTAGATGGCTACAAAGAGGAGTACATTTAATAAAATGGGAAAGACTTTTCAATGAGAATTCTCCCTGAATAATCACTGAAGCATCGGGTTTTTGAATAAATTCCATATATCCGTCGGATTCAGAACGGAAAATACGTGAACTAGCGAAATTTCCTTCACACGAGAAAATCAAATCATTTCCAACGGATTTAATCTCAATACGATCAGAAATACCATTCATATCACGAATGATTTTCTGAAAATCAGATGTAGGTAAGTTAATCACGGTAGAATATTCAACATCAGGAACTACCAATTCTTCTGTATCAGGTTCAATGAGACGTAGCTTTTGACTATAACACTGTTTAATGTCACCATTATCATATTGTAAACCAAGATGTGATACAATCCCGTCGTGATAATCGTCGTTATCAATATACATAGAAAGAGTATCATCGTTCGACATGGTAGAAATCACTTTAAACAGGTGCATTGTATTCGCGCATACTATGATTTTTTCGGGTTTACAATCGTACAATTCGAATTTTTCAGCGTGTAAAATAACATTCACTAAAATGGTATGAGTTTTATCGAAATTAATTATTTTCAGTCCATTGTCTGTGTAACTAATAGTAGCATCAGTTAAAACATCCTTGATAGCTGTAATCATATTACGAATGGGTTGGATCTGGACAGTTTTAATTGTTAAAACATTATTTGCCTCGTTCATATAAGACTTATTATATAAAATTAAACGCGCTTGTTTTTATATAATGTTTTCAATTAATAATATTATTTATGACTAAAGTAGAATTTACTAAATGTTAATTCTTGTGTATTCATTAAATATTTTTGTTCGTCTGGTGTTAACAACATATAATAATTTATCATATACGATACAACCGTCTCTTTTTTTACACTAAACCAATTATTTCTATTATTTATATCTTGGACTACATTGTTATAATTATCTCGATATCTACCATCATAATCATAAATAATATTAACAATTTCATTTGGTAAACATTTCATTAACTATTTTCTATTTTTAGATTATTTTTTCCCATAAAATACATCAATGCGAATAATTGAGTTGTTACCAATGTATGAAATCCCATATGATAGACAACCCAACTTTTAGTATATTTTCTATATTTATACATTTCTCCTGATTTATTGAAACAATATAGAATCCCATATAAACTTGGGAAACCTATACATAATGTATAACTCGTAGGACAATGCATAAGTCCATTATATATACAACAAGTCAATGTAATTTTTGCATAATATAGGTCTAATGTTCGTCGCCAATCATCCAATGCATCTCTCCAATAATTAGCAGAAACGACAGATGCTATAATTAACATTAATGGTGAAGAATATAAATTATAATACCAATAGCCGTATCCGGCCGGCGTTGTAAATAAAAATGATGAATATGTTAAAAATTTTGAGCTATTCCAACTAGCAATTCGTTTCATAATAAATATATATTATAATAACATTATCTATTATTATTATTATAATATTTATGACGTACTATAATTAATACAATTGTACGGTTTCTTCATATTTTTTTTTTATTACTTCGCCTATCGGTTTCATTAATACTTTGTCCTTGACTTCTTTTTGATAATCTTCAAAGGCGTATAATTTAAAAGTATTTCGATCAATAACCAATTTTCTTCCTTTATAATTATATACTTCATATGAACTGCGTTTTTTTCGCGTATCTATTACGTCTTTGTCGTCAACGTCTTCTTGAATTGTAGGATGCGATTCAAAAGTATTGGTTGTAATGTGTTGTCCTAATTTATAACAAGCCAGATCTTCACCTTTATTCTCATATAATGAACAATCCATCGCACTCTCTTTCACTGCCGTTAATATTTGTGAATTTACTTGATTTTTTTGTAAAGCACGTTCAAATAATAACTGATCTGTAGAAATAACGGTTGGCATACTTGATAAGTGTCTTACATAACGTCCAAGAAAAGTGCTTTCGTCAATAGTTTTTGCTAATTTATTTGATAAACGACTTATATCTCTATTTCTCAAACTTTTATGTTTATCTGATGTTATCGCCTCTTGTGGGATTGTGCTCATATATAAGTAGACTTTCACATTTCTTAATTTTTCTGGTAAATCCATATGACTAGCTATACGTCTTGCTCTACCAATTACTTGCTCTAAACGTACCATATTCCAATACGGCTCTACAATATGGACAAACCTCGTGTTTTTTAAATTGATACCTTCCGCGCCCGAGGAGGTAATCATTAATATCTTTATCGCGTCCCCCATAAAATTATTCTCAATCTTATCTTCTTGAAGCTTATTTACTATTGTTGAGGGGGCTTCAGACCACTTACTATTGTAAACATTCAATAATACTCTTTTCTCTTCTTCTGACTCTGTTCCAGTATGAAGGGCATATTTTGGTTTACCCTTGTCTTCCTCGCTTTCAACTACTTCCCAATCGCCCCCACTTGTTTTTTTTATTTTAAACTGTGCGTATCCATTCGCATCTAACATATATTTGATTAATGCGATACCTTCCAGTGTTCTAAATTGACTATAAATTAGATGGAGACCGGTATTCTCACTATTTTGAATATTCTGTAATATTTTTAAGAACTTGGGACTATACATTCGAAGTCCTTCTTCCGAAAATATTTCGTCTTTACGTGCATTCATTTCATATAATACTTGAGTGATTTGTCTTGAGAAATCTTTATCTCGTGCAGCATTTGATAATTTTTTGGGTTTTTTTACTTTAATTTCGTCCTCGTCTGATGACGAATCAGAACTGTCTTGCACTTCAACAGCTTTCACTTTTTTTGGAATAGATAGGGGTTTTGGTGCAGTTTTTTCGGGTTCTTGTATCATTTCAATATCTTTTAATACAATATCTCCCATTACTCGCAATTTTCTAGGTGGGAGGGTATCTTCCTTTTCCTCTTCTTTTTCTTCATCCTCATCTACTTGTTCTTCTATATCACGCATGTCTATATCTTCTTCGGAGTCGCTATCACCACCTCCTCGTTTCTTTTTATCTTGATCAAATTCGTCGCGATCAATTTCATTCATATCATCTTTATCTACGAAATCAGTTGATTTTTTACCAGGTCTTCCTGGCGGATCTGGAAATGAAAAATTACAACACAAACGTGATGCTATCTTATATGTAGATGATGTATTAAATAATTCATTCGCATCCTGTTTTGCTTGTTTTTGTTTATTTCGTTTTTCTTGTTTACTTTCCTCTTCGCGTATTTTCTCATATATTCCAAATTGGTACGCACTCATTGGTATTCTCTCAATGTGATAAATGGTGTCTTCATCTGACGGAACATAACTTGGATATAAATCTTCAGAAGCACCTTTAAAATACGAAGTAAGCCCAAGAACACGTTTTTGAAATACTGGTTTGTTTTTCATTTCAGAGGAATCCAATTCAACAAATAAACCAAAAAAATCATCTGATTTATCAGGTAAAGCTATATTATTTGTAACTTTTATTTTGGATTGAGGCGGGGTATTTAGATTATGTTTATTTAATGCTTTTACGATTAATGTTTTGAAATCTGTATCAGATAAATTTCCAGTTTCGTCCAAGACAACACCCGAATAAGACGCGAAACCTCCTCCTTGTTGTGAACCTAATTTCGCCTCTATTTCTTCTTTACGTTTTTCGTTACTTTGATCCCAAACCGAATTGTCCGGATCATTTACTTTTATTAATCCATTACTCATCTCCACTATTTCAGGCTGTTTTTTCTTGGTTTTTCTATTGGAAACAGATTTAACACGTTTTGTTTTTTTTTCTTTACCTCCACCTTTACGTTGTCCTTGTTTTAAATTTGTATTAATAAAACCAAAAGGGTTTCGAGTAATTGTTATAAATTCTGGTTTAACACTAATTTCATCAAATTGATTTAATCCTTCTTGTTCAAGCCATAATGTTACCTTGTCTCTTGTTGGTGTTTCTGCACCCTGTAACATTTTAATAGGGAATGTCCAAGTTTTTATATATCCTCTTAGAATATTGAATAAAACGCCTATTTCATTTGGATAATTAATAATAGGTGTTCCCGACAACAAAACAATACGGGCATTTGTAGCACTCATAAGATATTCATATAAACGATAGGCATTCGATTTTTTATCTTTCACACGTATTTTATTCACAATCATACTTACAAAGTTGTGTACTTCGTCGATGAGAATAACACTGTTATCAAATGGATTGATTTTACCCTTTTTAAATGAACCTGGAGGCATTTTTAATACACTATCTATATTTGAATCCAACAGGCCATTATAATTAACATCCGTATATTTACTACGGATCATTTCGTCTATTTGATTATTTAATATTTTTTTATCATCATCACTTAAATCGTCGAAATTCGTTTTTTTTGTAATATTTACCATCCACGCACCCTTGCGAGTTTTTATACTACTCTCGGGAATGGATAAAATTTTTGATAACAAAGAAACATAATCGGGTTTTCCTTCAATGGATATAAATTCCCAATATTGATCTAATCTGTAAATTGGATCACCGCATTCTTTCATTTGATTGAAAAAATTTGCCTTCAATGATGCTAGGGTTAATACAAATATTTGTTTTTGTGATTTCATTCCTTCCGCAATTGCTATAGAACTACACGTTTTACCTGAACCTAAACCATGGAACAATAATAGTCCACGATAAGGCGTATAAAGATTTAAATAATCACTTACTACTTTTTGATGTATCATAGGTGAAAATCCGGATGGTTTACTCTTCGGTTTTCCACCAGCTTCCTCTTCCAATTCTTTTTTATAATCTTCAAACATTGGTCCCAATTCACTTATAAATTTTTTTCGATTGTTCATGTAAAACGCCGATGTTTTTAGACGATGCTGATAAGAATTGGGTAGTCGTTTCTTTATTGTTACACCATTTAATATTTCATTTGGATTAACATCGTTTATTATACGTTGTTCTTGGGTTTCGTCTACCTTCTTTTTTCTTTTTATTATTACCTTTTTTGGTTGTTTCTCTTTTTCTTCATCATCAACCGGCTCTTCTTCCTCGACTTTTTCTTCATCATCATCATCATCTCGTTCTTCTTCACTTTTTTGTAAATCTTGTTCTGAATTTTGTAATTCAATACCAGGTCCCTCGTCATCTTCGAGAATAACAGTTTCAGCCATTTTTGTTTGTGATTCAGCTTTTTTTATTACGGGTAGTAATTTTTTTTCTTGTAATTGTTTCATTAATATTTCTCGATTAATATTACTGGTTTTTCTACCATCAATAATCTTACACGCAATTTTTTTTTCAATTTTTTTATAATCGGCATCTTCTCGATAATCTACTAATATATCACCTTCTCCGTCTTGTTCAACGAAACCTTCGTCCATTTCAGGCGATACCAATTCAGTTTTAGTAAAATAAACCGAGATACCTTGTTTTTGTTTAATATTTGGTGCTGTTTTTTCCTTCAAATTGGCTAAATAAATATCCATAATATAGATTGTAATATAATATACCGTCACAATTTTATTTAGTATTATACTAACAAATAAAACAAACTTCAAACCGATTTATATAACATTGTACACGACAAATCTATAGGTTTATTATATTTGTCGTAGTTTATTTGGTAAAATATGAACCGAATAATATCATCAGGTTTGATAAAAAATACACAAAATTCTTTATAATCGGTTTATTCCTTATGAAAATGTTTGTAATACGCGTAACGCTTCTTCACACGAAATCTGTTCTGCCTTTTTCTTGATTTTATGCAACCCTTTACCTAAATTTATTAATACCTTTCCGTGCAAACACATATATTGATGTATATCCTGAAAAGTTGTGAAATCAGTTATAGACTTTGCTTGATTTATCGTAACAGAATGAATAGGTTGCCCTAAACATAGATATACACCCATATGATAACCAGATTCACTATTATGTTCACATTCTTCCAAATAATCGGGAGTAATTTTAAATTCTTTTTGAATACGCACTTGCAATATATTTTTGTAATTATCATCGTTTTTAATAAGACTAATCCAGTCTACGTGCTTTTCAAATACGTTTTCTATAAATATCTGCGCCATTTGGAAACCAGGACCAGTAATAAATACATCTGAAAACCAACCGTTATCGTCTTTAACATCGATTTTATTGAAATCTAGAAATAGAGCGCCTAGAAACGATTCAAATAGACATCCTAGTTTTTTTAGATTGGTTCGCGTCTGTTTTTGTTCTGCGTGTTTTGATAAAACAACCCATTCGTGCAATCCCATCTCATACGCTAATCTACCAATCGCTTCATTTTTAACTAATGCTATTTTTTTTTCGGTCATAAACCCTTCATTTTCTTTAGGAAAACGTCTATACAAAATATATTTAGTAATACACTCAAGAACACCATCCCCAACAAATTCTAACCGTTCATTCGATTTGGAATTTAGAGGTAAACAATTACCTGGTTTAGGAACAATTTTAATATTATTTTGTTCATTTTCTAGATCAGGACGTTTCAAGTGTGACCTATGAATAAATGCTCGTTTGTAGATATCAGGGTTATGAACAGAAGCATTGATACCATATTTTTTCAGAATAACCTCAATATTATTTTTTGAAATCGCCTTGTTTAGGGGATTATATGGATCAAACACATAAATTTCTTGACCTTGTTCATTATGTTCAATACGAACATCATCTTCAACGATACGCATATGAGAAGTTTCAGTAGTTTCGAGTGCTGTTTTCATTTTATTTCAATTAAATAAAATGAAGTGGATAAGTAATTATTAACTAATACTTTTAAATTGTTTTAGAATAAATTTTATACTAAATTTTTTTTGTCTATAACTATTATATATAAGAAAATGGTTTTGTCCACAACAACTAGAACTGCGTCTGTCTCGAGCATCATTAATCAGAACCAAGGTGGTGGAAACAAAAAAGCCGGCCTTCCTTATCAAGTAGGCCGCAATTATCATTTCGCCATCGCCATGGCCGTTCATCCTACACGTAATACTTTGGCCAATTTTGGTAGTCCTCTCGTAATGGGTCTAAAACACACCCGTGTTCCTCACAAGGCTCTTAAGCCTATTGGTAGCACATACACACCTAACACCTATTTCAATTAAATTTGTTAGTTAAGAAAACAATATAATTAGTTCTAATGTAATTGTAATACATTACATTATGAAAATAATATTGGACGACAGAGAAACGCATCTCTACAGTGCTATATGTGAAATGCAATCTACGATGGAAAAACCCTTTGAAATCGAAAAGAAACCGATATGTCTAGGCGACATTCATTTTGTCCAAGACGATAAAGAAATATTAATTATAGAAAGAAAATCATTACAAGACCTTGTATCAAGTATTAAAGACGGACGTTATGAAGAACAATCATACCGTTTGATACATTCGTCTGGTATACACAGACATAATATTGTTTATGTAGTCGAAGGCCTTTTTTCTCAATTAAGACAGCCTCGTGATAAAAAAATGGTATATTCCGCCATGACTATGCTACAGTTATATAAAGGGTTTAGTGTAATTCGAACACAATCTGTTGTGAATACCGCTGAATGGATTTTATATACTGCAGACAAACTTGGGCGTGAATTAGAACGCGGAAATTTACCTTGGACACCTGAATCAAAAGAAGGGGGTGGAGAAGAACCTATTCCCTATTGTAACGTGGTAAAAAAAACGAAAAAGGATAATATTACACCAGACAATATTGGTGAAATAATATTAAGTCAAATACCGAGCATCAGTAGTGTTTCAGCAATCGCCATTATGAAAAAATTTGGAACTATTACACAGTTGATTGATGCGATACGAAACGATCCTACTTGTTTAAATGATATCGTTTGTGAAACGAAAGGAAAAACACGAAAAATAGGGAAAAATGTGGTAGAAAATATATTAAAATTCTTGGTCTGATTATTTACGCTTATTCTCTAATAGTATTTGTTAAAAGAACATTTTACAATATTTGTATTGAATGTTAAGAATAAATGCTCCGGGTGTAGGGGTTAATTCACAAAATGAGTATTTGTTTTTATAATATAAATAATCTATGCTACAATAATCCAATTCTAATTTATTATATACATCTAATGCGTTATTTCTAATTTCAATAAACATATCGGTGTCTATTGTATTAATTAATTCATTATTTTCTGCAAATCCGTTTTCTTTTGACCAATTTTTATCTAAATAAAAACTATCGCAACTTATTAATTTACCATTAGCATCTAGTAAACATTTTGTATTTTTATTATTTCTATCATAAATAAATGCGAATAAAACATTACCATTACAAATATGAAATTTTATATCATAAGGTATTTTATTTGAATCGTCCGTTATATTTTTTTCAATAAAAAAATTACCCTTATCGCTTTCTAAGATATCAGTAATGTCTTCTTTATTTATAGTTTTTTTGTGTAATATATCTTCATAGATATTATCATTAATTTTACGTAATACATATACAGATTTACCACAACAACCGTAGAAATTTTTCAAAACCATATTATGTAAATCTTTTGGTATATCATCGAAAACATTAACTGTTTTTATAACGGAAGATTTAAAATTATATATTTTATTTTTTAAAAACTCTATTGTAGTAAATTTATTCCACGCATAAGATTTTTTTCTATAATTTTCTCGGTTATCATGATATATTAGCGATTTTAATTTCATATTCATAATTATTATATTTATTCTTTCACTACTCTTACCATCCCATAAATCCATACTCCCTTTACATTCTTTCAATTCGATTTCACTAATTTTATGGATCAATTGATTTGTACCGTGATTTTCGATAAATGTACTTGGACGTTCTGTATTTTCACGCAAAGTAAAACAAGGAATATCTAACGATGTACTCTCTTCTTGTAATCCTCCGCTATCCGTCACCAAATATTTACAATTCGCCATTAAACACGTGAATTCTAAATAACCCAGTGGTTCATCCAAAATTATATTGGGATTTTCTTGGACTTTTCGCAGATATCCCAGTTTTTCCAAGTTATTCTTGGTTCTCGGATGAATTGGATACACAAGTGTTTCCGTCTTACTCAATTCTTCAAGATCATCGAATATTTCCTTCAATTTATCCAAATCATCTACGTTACTTGGTCTATGTAAAGTAATCAGCACATATTCGTTCGAATTAACACCTAATTTTTCTTGGTATTTGGTCTCTAATGCTTGCTGTAAATATTTCTTTTGTGTATCAATCATTGTATTTCCTACTAAATATACGTTTTCTGTTATTCCAAATGATGTAAAATTATCTATACCACTCTGTTCCGTCACAAAATAATATTTAGTAATATGATCAGTTAAAACACGGTTTACCTCCTCGGGCATTAATAAATCACCACTACGTAATCCACTTTCAACATGGGCTATGTCTATACCTAATTCCTTTGCGGCTAAACCGGCTGATAATGTACTTGTAACATCTCCAAATACAATAACTAGATCAGGTCTTCCTTTCTCAAATTCTATTTTTAATTTATCACGTATCTCACCCAATTGTCCAAGATCACCATCATAAGACATTAATTCGTGAATTACGCGATCTTTATTTTTCAAATACTCATTATTTTGCACGTACAATTTATCGTCAAAATCTCCTGATTTTGACTTACTCTCTAACGACAGATGAATATCCGGTCTGGGAAATTTCAACTGATTAAAAAATACATCACTCATCTTCGCATCAAAGTGTTGTCCGGTATGAATTAATGTTAGATCGAAATCGTCCTTTAATGCCTCATAAACTGGAAATGCTTTCATAAAGTTGGGACGAGCACCGATAATTAAAACGATTTTGTTCATCCTATATTATATTATAGGAAATAATTATCTACAAATTTTTTACTATTTTACAGGTTTATTTTTTTGTTAGTTTTTGTTATATATATATATTATATATGTCTATCTCCATATTAAAGCCAAATCCGTGTGTAAACATATTATTTACAATAAACGATTTGCATTATATTAATAACATATTTGAATTGAGAAAACGTATAAAGATCGAAAATCATAAATGCTATTTAAAAATTATTTATTTTTCAAATGCATATTGTGATAATTATAATACAAATGAAAAATTTTTGCAAGAATTGTGCGGTATGGATATAATTTTTTTGAATATTTTAGACGATAAAAAAATAACCGTTCATAAAGAAATAAACGAGAAATCATATTTCAAAGAATTGACGAATATCGACGATACCATTTATAAATTAGATAAATGCGATGAAGACATCTTCTTTACAAAACATAAACAAATAGATATACAAAAAAACGATATTAAAGATTTCAAAATGGATCATAATCATAAAAAAATAAATATATTAGGGATTTTCGATGAAATGTTTTTATCAAGTATATCAAAGTTGTTTAATATCACACTTTGCCCCAGTGATGATAATTATACTATTCCAGATAATATTGATTATTTTATGGTTGAATCTTGCTGGAATGGTAACAATGGTACATTTGGAGGGGGGGTAATTAAACCAACGCGATTAAATACTATAATAAACAAATGTAAAGAAAGAAAAATTCCAACTATATTTATTAACAAAGAAGATTATATTAATTATAATACATTTATCACATCGGCAAAATTATTCGATTACGTATTTACAACGGATATAAATTGTATTGAAAAATATAAAAAGGATTGTCCCGACATTAAGGGAATATATAATTGTTCATTTTTTGTAAATATACATGAGTTAACGAAAAATATTCGTTCGAAATCAATTATTAGCAATAGTTTATTATTCGCCGGTACATTCACACATAGAACACACGGAACCAGATGCGAAGATATGGTTAAATTAATGGATACTTGCATCGCGAATAATTTAAAATTAGATATTATTAACAGAAATTCGAATATAAATTCATTGGACGCTTATCCTAATAAATATGCGAAATATTTACACAACTCTATTCCGTATGACGATTTAATCAACCACGTTCATAACAACTATGAATATATTTTAAATTTAAATTCTGTTTCCAATTCAGAAACAATGTTCGCGCGTAGAATTATCGAATGTCTTGCGCAAAAGAAATTAATTATCAGTAATTATTCGCCCGCAATTGATAAATATTTCAAAAATATAGTGTTTTATAAAAGGGATATTCCGAATTTAAAAAAGTTATCCTTTATTCAGAAAGAAATTATAAAACATAATGGCTTTCTCACAGTCTATAATAATTTCAGCGATACATATTTTTATAATAATTTATTATGTAATTTAAAACTACCTGATATTATGAATTATAAAATACCCGATTATAACCCCAAAGTCAGTCTAATATGTTCAACCAACCGAATTGATAATATAACTATTATTCTTGAAAACTATTCCAGACAAATGTACAAAAATACAGAATTGCTAATTTGTATTAACTTAGATATCAATGATAGTATTCAAAACAGACTCAATGATTTAAAAGTAAATGATAAAATAAAAGTGATTGTTCTGGACGATAAATATACTCTTGGTCATTGTTTGAATAAATTAGTTGAAATGTCTCAAGGAGAAATTATTCAAAAAATGGACGACGACGATTTCTATGGGAAAGATTTTATTACAAATAATGTTATGATGTATGATATTTATAAACCCGATGTATTGGGTAAAACGGGATATTTTACTTATTTTAAAGAAACAAAACAGTTGTATATAAGAATCCACCTGTTGATAAACCAAATATTTTCAAATTTCATACACGGTGGAACATTATCTTTTACAAAAGCAAGTGGGTTATTATTCGGTGATAAAAATAGAGGGGAAGATACCGAATTACTAAAAACCGCCAATAATAGAAAGTTAAAAATAGTCAATTCACAAGTATTTGATTACTGTTATATTAGGGG
>Ga0209712_10000867_pt1 | contig 26133 bp, 23 predicted proteins | sample ArcOceMetagenome_FD_187443 | JGI IMG/M metagenome (GOLD analysis project Ga0209712, IMG submission 187443) | Marine eukaryotic phytoplankton communities from Arctic Ocean - Arctic Ocean - Greenland ARC118M Metagenome (SPAdes) (version 2) | ecosystem: Environmental > Aquatic > Marine > Oceanic...
AGTAGACAGCTGGGATCCGAATAATGCGTTTAATGACGATGATGATGCCCTGCCCAATCAACTAACTTGGACAGATGCCACCAATTTAACACTAGCTAAAAAAGCGCTAAGACAATCTGCCATGGGCATGTCTGGTGGCATTATTGAACCTGCTGGTGATGATGCAAAACCATTTGAAGCTTCTATCAGGCTGGCTTACACCGACTTCTTTGGCATGTTTGATGTACCGTTTATCTTTGGTAACCCTTGGGATAGCAGTTCTGACACCAGTCGCGAACAAGTAGTAGTGCTGAGCAAGCGAACCAACGAAAGTGTGTTTGGCGGTGAAAACTCCGTAGGTAAAACCATTGTGATTGATGGCAGAAATTTTCAAGTAGTGGGTGTGATTGACGACTGGCAACCAATGCCCAAGTTTTATGATGTCAACACTGGCGGGTTTAACGAAACCGAAGAGTTGTTTATGCCCTTCAGTCTTAAAGAAGAATTAGAACTGCCAAACTGGGGTAACAACAATTGCTGGAAAAGCCCAGACGGTGAAGGTTACAAAGCATTTTTATTGTCGGAGTGCATCAACAATCAAATGTGGGTTGAACTGCCAAACGAAACGGCAAAAGCCGAATATATGGACTTTTTGAATAACTACGTAATGGAACAAAAAGAACTGGGACGTTTCCCCCGCCCACTTAAAAATCGTTTATCTAACGTAATGGAATGGATGGAAAAACAAGAAGTAGTTGCAGAAGACGCCAAGATGATGATGTGGCTTTCCTTTATGTTTTTGTTGGTATGTTTGCTTAATACCATTGGTTTGTTGTTAGCTAAGTTCACTGGCAAGTCTGCAGAAATTGGTTTGCGTTTAGCGGTAGGCGCATCAAAAGCTGACTTGTTTAAACAACATTTAGTTGAAACAGCCATGATTGGTTTGTTAGGAGGTATTGCAGGCTTAGGTTTAGCTGTATTGGGCTTACAAGGAATTAAAAGCCTTTACGGAGACTTCGTTGATGACTTAGCCACGTTAGACATCAGTATGATTTTAGTCGCGCTGGGAATTGCTTTGTTCTCTAGCATTGCCGCAGGTTTATATCCTACTTGGCGAGCTTGTAATATCGCGCCAGCCAGCCAATTAAAAAGCCAATAAGGAACCTGAACATGTCAAATACTCACACTAGCACCTCTATCAATTGGGAGATTGGTCCTATTTTTCGCGCCATGTTACGTAACAAAGTGGGTGCCATTTTAATCGCACTACAAATAGCGGTAACTATGACCATAATCGTTAATTCGGTCTATATCATTATTGAACGCAGCAAAGAAATGCAGCGTGATAGCGGCATCGATAATGAAAACAGCTTTTACCTAACCAGCATAGGTTTCGCCGAGAACTATAATGTGCCTATTACTGTTGAAGAAGATATGACTGTCTTACGGGCCATGCCCGGCGTAGTAGACGCTATTCAAATCAATGCGGTGCCTAATAGTGGCAGCGGTTGGTCAATGGGCTTAAAAACCCAAGCTGGGGTTGAATATGATGCTGTAGGCACAGCGGTTTACATGGTTGATGATCATGGTATCAATGCCTTAGATGTTGAGATTATAGCCGGGGAAAACTTTGCTCCTACCGACATAGGTATGCGCGTGGTAGGACAAGTAAATTGGCCAGATAAAACCATACTCACTAAAGCCATGGCTGAAAATTTATTTCCTGATATTCCATATCAATCGGTGGTAGGTAAAACTGTGTATATCAATGACACTGATCCGATGATCGTAGTGGGGATTATTGATAAATTACAAGCACCTTGGGTCGGTTGGAATAATTTAGAAAATGCGATGTTATCGCCTGAGAGGCTAGATTTTAAAGGTAGCCGATATTTTATCCGTACTGAACCGGGTCAAAGAGACACAATAATGAAACAAGTGGAAGAGTTGCTAGCCAACAGTAACAAAGGCCGTTTAATCAAAGGAATGCGTAGCATCGATGAAGCACGTGAACGCAGCTATCGTGGGCATACTGCGATGATTAAAATCCTTACGACTGTGATGATCATTTTAACCATAGTGACAGCCTTAGGCATTGTGGGTCTGGCAAGTTTCAGTGTCAATCAACGTAAAAAACAAATCGGTACAAGACGCGCACTGGGCGCCAGTCAACCAGCTATAGTGCGCTACTTTATGATAGAGAATTTTTTGATCAGTAGCATAGGCGTGATATTGGGAGCGGCATTAACCATAGGTTTAAATATTATACTAGTGAATACCTTCGGCCTAGACAGAATAGACTGGTTCTACATCCCTGTTGGTATGTTGGTATTATGGATTGTTGGTCAAGCTGCTGTATTTGGTCCGGCCAGAAAAGCGGCAAATATTCCGCCTGCTTTGGCCACCCGAACAGTCTAATATTCCTAAACAAATCCATTCATCTCAAAGCATACTGTTAGCTGATAGCCAGCTTTCAGAATGCTCTTATTGAAACGGTGTTTTTAGTGATCATCGCAACTGTGATTATTCAAAGCCTGACTTCGGTTAAAGTGGCAAAACTTCTTGAGAAACGCGCCCCTGCGCCATATGGCTTTTTAATTTTCGGTGGAGGTCTGTTTTCAAGATTATTTGCCAAAGAACTAATTGTGCAAGATGTCACTGTGCGAGTAGCAGATACCAATTGGGAGTCTATAATATTGGCACGCATGGACAATATCCCTAAGTATTACGGTAACCCGATGTCTGAACATGCTGAGCGTAGTTTAGATTTATCTCAATATGGCACTGTATTGGTGATGTCGCCTTATAAACGACTAAACCCCTTAGTAACCTTATAACTTCGAACAAGAACTTGGTAAAGGGGCCGTGTTAGGCCTAACTGTTAATGAACCCCAGAAACGCGCCAGCCATCAAGTTTCAGAGTCCTATGCTGCTAAGTTATGTCTTTTTAATGAAGATGTGACTTATGCAAAACTAGCTGGCTATGCAACTAAGGGAGCCACAATAAAAACCACTAGGCTGTCTGATGAATTCAGCTATGAGGATTATGAGGAAGAGTATCAGGGACGATCAATTCGTTTGTGCGTAATTGAACCTAGTGGCAAGATGAGAATGTTCACCAGTTTAAAAACATCCAGCCTAAATCAGATTGGCCTATTGTAAGCCTTATAACGCAAGATAAATCAACTGAGGCTAACCTTACTCAACAGAACGTTTAAAAATGAATGAAGCTATTTCAAGCTTGGCTGTAAATGTTTGCGCTATATTGATGTAAATTTTCAGAGCTATAAACTAGCTTCACATCCAAGAAGCTAGTTCGATGAATCATCACTAAGCTTTATAAAACTTTACTATGGTGTCCTTTTGCAAGACACACGAGTATTTGGCAACTCGCTTGGATTGAGGCTTAACTTTGATTTTCACTGAGGCTCCGCCCATGCTTTTCATCCATTTAACCTTACTACCAATATATTGAATCGAATCTTCTCCGTAGCGTTTTTTAGCTTCGGTTTGACAAGCTTCTATAGCCTGAGATTTCACTTCCTCTTTAGTTAGTTCAGCTTGAGCTAAAACAGCTGAAGAACCTATTACATTAATTACACAGGCTATTAAAAATGGCTTTAGAAATTTAGTCATGGTTTTTCCTAATTGATTGAGTTGACATGCTCATTCAAATAGAAAACCAACAAATAGTCTCACCGATTGCGAAATCCTGTATAGATTTTCAAAATCGGTGATAGAAAACTAGAAATCGGTCAGCGGTGGTGAGCTAGTTAGGCCACTTATTTTACGGAATTCAGTTGGCGTCATCGTTTTGAGGGTTTTGAATGCTTTGTTAAAAGTGGTCAAAGACGCATAACCGGATTCAATAGCAATAGTTAAAATTGGAGTTCTGATCAATTTTGGATTTGACAAACGTTGTGCAGCATCTCTAATTCTGTAGCGATTTAAATAATCATTAAAATTCCTATAACCAAGATGCTGATTAATCAAACGTCTAAGTTGATGTTCAGGAACAATTAGATACTCTGAGAGGCTTTTAATAGTTAAATCAACATGTCGATAATAAAACTCGTCTTCCATAGCAAAAGTTAACTTATCTAGCCACTGTCTATCTGCCAACGAAGGTTTAGGGGTTTCATCTTTAACTAATTCTGGTATTAACTCGTCCAACGATTCCATTAAAATATTTGAATCTGAAACCAAAACAATATAGCCAAACAACATGGAAAATACACTCATAATGGCGATGTTCAGATAGTTAAGGGTCATCGGAAATTCTCCGTGCCCGTATTTAAATTCACTCGCCACAATAAATAGTAAAAATGCCCCAGATGTTATAGCCAAGCCACCTCGCAACAATCGCCGACATTCGACTAAGTCCGACTGCCAGTTACGAAATGTATCTAACAAACCCAACACGGCTAAAGCGCCAGTGCTCAATAGTAATAATATATGAATGATTGAACCATCTAGCGCTTCTGGTTCCAGGAAACATTTATAGGTTCCCAACCCTAAACAAATAAATAAACCTAAATAATGGCCCAAATGAAGTTTGTGAGCGTTCTCGCCTGACTGGAATAACGTCGCAGCAAACATCCAAAACAATGCTGGACTCGCCATACCTGCAATATTTAAAAACAACTGAAAATTAGGCATATCAATAATGAAAGGTTGAATCATATAACAAGCTGCACTAAGCAATAAAAAACTTAAAACTCTTGCTGCCAATATATGCCGAAACTGGAGTACAAGTTTAACAACAACTAGTAAAATTGAACCATAAGCCATTCCTGTCAATATGAGGAAGATATTTTGCATAGTAAACAAAGACGTTAACAATATAAATTTAATAAATTGTAACTTAATAAGCCAAGTTCAGCGGTGGTTTATTTGTAACTATTTTCCCAACTTTATATGTCGATTTTTTTCTGATGTATGATTTTTAAAAGCTCAGCTGCAGCCTCGGCATCACATAATGCTCGGTGATGGTTCTCCAATGGGATCTCAAAATTTGTACATAGATTGCCTAGTGAATATGACTTAAGCCCTGGGAAGTACTTTCTTGTTTCTCGTACCGTGCATAATTTAGGCATTTTAAAATAACGATCAATGCGTTGATATTCTTGTTTAAAAAATCCGTAGTCAAAGTTAACGTTATGAGCCACAAATACACAATTTTGCATGAATCCACTAAGGCTATCTGCTATTTCACTGAATAAAGGTGCATCTTTGACCATATCATTGCTTATGCCAGTGAGCTTAGTGATAAATTTGGAAATATGCCTTTGCGGATTAATCAAGCTACTCCAAGTGTCTACTATTTCGCCATTGATCATTTTTACTGCCCCAATTTCAGTAATACGATGTTGCGGCTGCTTGCCCCCAGTTGTTTCAACGTCGACAACCACATAGGGCTGCATAGGGTCTATGCACCAATTAACTCTACAAATTCGCACCTCAAATCCAGATAATTGTAATGCGTTCATACTAACAAGCTGGTTTGCACGAATGGAATCTCCGGGTGCTTTAACCTCCTCAAATCGTAACAGTCCATTTTCTATGATCATCAAATCTGGATAGCCATCATTTAGGCCTTGGTAATTTTGTGCCATTGTCCTTAAATGTGTGACAACTGATTGTGCTGGTGCAGCAGTCAAAAATATTGAAATTATCTGTATGATTTGAGGATTCCAGCGGAACATGCCATTAGGCTGGCCATAATACTGAGTCGCTATTTTTGTTAAATAAGCGATGGTATTTTGGGTATTTGAAAACATCAGTAAACGTTGCTCTATAGCCTGCTCTAGCTCTTGATAAATCGTATTATCTTTGACTACTTTAGGTCTACGATCAAACTCGGTCGCAATAGAATCTGCTTGATGATTAAATAACTCATGCCAAAATGTTAGTCCAAACAAAGCGTTAAACAAACGGTTTTCAGTCCTAAAAACGATTGCATCTAGACACTGATAATACTGTTTAACGCCCTTTTCTACTTGGTCTTTATGTATCTCGTCAATAACTAAATTATAACTGTCATCACGCAACTTTTGGGTTAGTTTGCTAAGTTTTACTTGTTGAAATTTACGTTGATAAAAATCTTCAGCGAAAAGTAATAAGACATCATCCAAAGAATTATTGATGATGTGCTCTAACTGCGCTTTCACTTGATCCCTTTCACCCAATTTATATAATTCTCTCAACCATTTCTCTTGTGCTTTGGGGAAATTGGAAGCATGAAGATATTCCAAAGCCAACAGGTGGTGATCAATCAATAACTTTTTACCTAATAAATAAAAGTATTCGTCTTTGAGTTGTTTAGATTGGGGACAATTGATGACCGCAGCGGGGTGCTGCGAAATACCGTCTTTGCTTAATACATATTCTTGTATATTTAATTCATTACATTTTAACTGTTCGAGTTTAAAACTGTAGTAAAAAACACACTGAGCCTGTTCTAAGTTATCAAATCTAGCGCTAGGCTCTGAGCTATGATTGCGTGTTTTTAATACCCCAAGATCACGCATTGAAAATTTGTCCAAACCGCTGCTGGCATTGCCGAAAAACAGGAACAATAAATATGCTAAACACTGTTCAAAATTTTTGACTAAAAATTGCTGTGCAAGCTCAGATGATAGGCATTGGTTATTCGAACAGGACTGCATAAGTTGATCTAACAAAACTGATTTTGGCGCACTTTTTTTAACCGCACTGATGCCAAACTGATTTAAAATATCAAGAATTTGTATTTTGGTTAATTGTTGCAACCAGACATTGATATTGTTCAAGTTTAACATGCTCAACAAACCGACTTTTTCTAGCGTAAACAATTGTTGAGGACAATCATTGATCTCTTGATAAATCATCTTATTCAGATTGATAAAGCAACTTTGCCTATTAATTACCCTTACAAACATACACTGTGCGGCATGGTCTAATTGTTGGTAACATTTCACAAATTCTTGATGTTCTTTATCTAACAGGTGCGAACACTGTTGAGTGATAAATTGCACAAATTCATTAAAATGATCAAGGTAGTATTTTTCTGGTAATTCCTTAAGAGGCTTATACATGACAGGACACGACTGACGAACAATATAAGCATTATATACAGTAGTTCATACAGTTGTAAAACAGAATGCTAAATTATGTTTAAAACCACAATTTCACCTTAGCTGCATTAATAACATTGCACCTAAAGTAAACACATATATGAATTTATTGAGCAAAAATTGTGGTTGATCCAACTACCAATTCAGGTCATCTGGAATGTCATATTCTGCGTACCAATCATCATCTTCACTACTTTTCTGGTCCGCATCACTAAGGTTATCAGCACGGTAAACCACACAAGCTTCATCTCGCTCAGAAATTTTATTGGCAACGGGGGTTGGGACTAGCTCATATCCATCATTTAACTTAACGATTGCAAGCTTGCCTTGGGTGATTTGTTTTTGAGTAGATTGACTGACATACATACGTTTAATCAAGGTGCCATCAGTAAAATTACAAACAACTTCTTCTTTTCGTCCGTGCCCACCAAACTTCGGCTGTTTGTTGGCCTCAATTAACTGCTTAATTTGCCCAACAAGTGCCTTTTTTTCAGCTTCTTGTTTTGTCTTTTGGTTGAGCTCTCTATCTTTAGCTTTTTTATCTTCAACTATTTTTTCAGCAGCTAGTTTAGCTTCATTAGTTTCTACTACATTGTGATTTTTTTGCGCTTTTGCTTGTTTATGTTTTTGTTGGCGAACTTGATTCGCTTTTTTCTTATTGGTTAAACCGGCTTTAAGCAATTGTTCTTGTAAAGAGAGGGCCATAATTGAATGCCATTTTTATTAAGTTTAAAATACTACGGCAGCTAAAAGCTGCCGTAAAAGAGTAAAAGCGAAACTCAAATTTATTTTTTAGGCTTCTTACGCTTATCTTCAGCTATCCATTTGCCATCGGTACACCAAGCAGACCACCCTGTTGCTTTACCTTCTTCATTTTCTGACATAACGTATTGCTGTTTAGTTTTTCGACTGTAACGAACAATAGCCGGACTTCCGTCTGGATCCTTAACCGGGGCATCAGCTAAATAATAAAATTTAGGTGAAATTCTATCTCTAAATCTAGCCAGTTCCTCTACTTTAGGGGCACGAGTTTCTCTTGATTTAGGGAAGTTATGCGCGGCTAAAAATATGCCTGATGCGCCATCTCTGAGTACAAAGTGAGCATCAGATTTTACACATTCAAGCTCAGGCAAATCAGTAGGATCTTCTTTAGGTGGAGCAGCTTCGCCACTTCGAAGTAACTTACGGGTATTTTTACAGTCTTCGTTAGTACAACCAAAATATTTACCAAAGCGACCGCTCTTTAATTCCATATTAGATTGGCACTTGTCACACTCAATAATAGGTCCTTCATACCCTTTAATCTTAAAGGTACCTTTCTCCACATAAATCCCTTCACATGAGGGTGAGTTACCACATATGTGTAACTTGCGAGATTCATCTACCAAGTAGCTGTCCATCGCAGTACCACAGGTATCACAACGGCGTTTTGAGCGTAATACTTCTGTCTCTAATTCTTCTTCATCTTCGACCTTGATGACTTCATCACCAGAGGTTAAATTCATGGTGCCTGTGCATTTTTCTTTAGGTGGTAAACTGTAACCAGAACAGCCTAAAAACACCCCTGTACTGGCCGTGCGCACATTCATTGGACGCTCGCATTTACCACAAGTAATATCAGTAGGTATGGCCTGATTTAAACGCATACCGCCTTCTTCAGGAGATTTTTCAGCAACGTGTAGCTTTTGCTCAAAATCCACATAAAAATCGTCTAACACGCCTTTCCAAGAGGCTTTTCCTTCGGCTATGGCATCCAGTTGCTGTTCCATATTCGCGGTAAAATCATAACCAATTAGATCATCAAAATTTTCCATCAAGCGATCGTTGACTATCTCACCCATTTTTTCAGCATAGAATCGCTTGCTTTCGATTCTTGCATAACCTCTATCTTGAATAGTAGAGATGATACTAGCGTAAGTAGATGGACGACCAATGCCACGCTTTTCTAATTCTTTTACCAAAGACGCTTCATTAAAACGGGCCACAGGTTTAGTAAAATGTTGTTTCGGATCGAGGGCTTTAAGATCTAAGTTTTCACCTTCTTTCACATCAGGCAACAATAAATCTTCTTCACCTTTTTTACGCTGTGGGTTTTGTACTCTAGTCCAACCGTCAAACTTCAATACGCGACCTTTTGCGGTTAATTCAAAATCGCCAGATTTAACTCTGATGGTACTTGCATCATATTTAGCGGGGGTCATTTGACACGCCACAAACTGACGCCAAATCAATTCATATAAACGCTGAGCATCGCGCTCTACATCTGTTAACGACTCGGATTTAAGTAATATGTTTGACGGACGAATGGCTTCATGAGCTTCTTGTGCGCCTTCTTTACTGCCGTATTTAATGGGATTTTCTGGTAGGTAATCATTACCAAAATTATCGGTAATATAATCACGACAACCATCCACCGCTTCTTTACCCAAATGGGTAGAATCGGTACGCATATAAGTAATGTGACCCGCTTCATATAAACGTTGGGCCATCATCATGGTTTTCTTCACACCAAAACCTAAACGTGTACTTGCTGATTGCTGCAAGGTAGAAGTGATAAACGGCGCCGAAGGTTTACTTTGAGTGGGTTTAGATTCACGACTCACCACTTGATAGCTAGCACTTTGTAATAAGCTGACCGCTTTTTCTGTTTGCGCTTTATTTACCGGCTTAAAAGCTGAACCATTCTCTTTAACCACTTGCATGCGTAAATTGGTTTGTTTAAGCGTATTTAAATCGGCATGAAGATCCCAAAACTCTTCTGGTACAAACGCTTTAATTTCCCGTTCACGCTCAACAACTAAACGTACAGCAACAGATTGTACACGCCCTGCAGATAAGCCACGTGCGACTTTTTTCCATAATAATGGCGAAACCATGAAACCTACAACACGATCCAGAAAACGTCGAGCTTGCTGGGCATTGGCCATTTCGATATTCAATTTGCCAGGTTTAGAAAAGGCTTCTTGAATCGCATTTTTAGTGATTTCGTTAAACACCACCCGCTGAAAATCTTTGCCAGGCTCGTCGATTAACTCCCGCAAATGCCAAGCAATGGCTTCCCCTTCCCTATCCAAATCCGTTGCGAGATAGACAGTGTCAGCATTTTTTGCCAATTTTTTGAGTTCGTTGACAACTTTTTCTTTGCCTTCAAGTACATCGTAATGGGCATGCCAATCGTTTTTAGGGTCGATACCCATGCGATCAACTAGCTTTTTATATTCATAATCGCGTAAATAGTTTTCGCGCTTTTTTTCGGAGAGAAGTTTGAGTTCTTTTGCTGGTTTTTTAGGCGCAACTTTACCCACAGCCTTGTGAGGAAGATCCCGAACGTGGCCGACACTAGATTTAACAATAAAATCTTTGCCGAGATATTTATTAATCGTTTTTGCCTTTGCCGGTGATTCGACAATGACTAGATGCTTTGCCATAAATTGGTTATTACCTTTGATTTTTATAGGTATTTATTGATAAGGCAAACGCAACATCGCGATTACCATTCATAAATGCTTTTTAACATATATCGACAAAATGAATAGAAAACAAGTTCTTCTTCATACTTATCTAATATTCTTTTTTTCCCAGAGCCTTTTAGTGCTTGTTTTTTAAACAGCTAGATTGGCAGAACAAACAAAAACAGTATAATGCTCAACAATTCGTTTTTTGAGTGTTATTTCAGGTAATAAATATCGGGCTTAAGTAGCCCGATTGCCATTAATAAAAAATAAAAGAGAGGTTTAGATGGAACAGTTTGAAGCCAATTTTGATGGACTCGTAGGACCGACTCATAATTATGCCGGGTTATCATACGGTAACGTAGCATCGTTGAGTAATGCCAGTGCTTCAAGTAGTCCTAAACAGGCCGCTAAGCAGGGCTTAAAGAAAATGAAGGCCCTTACAGACCTTGGCATGGTTCAAGGTGTTCTGGCGCCGCAGGAGCGTCCTGACATTGCTTCGCTGCGTAGATTAGGCTTTGGGGGAACTGACGCCAATGTTTTAGCTATGGCCGCAAAACAGGCTCCGGCTATTTTTCAAGCCTGTTGTTCCGCATCCAGTATGTGGACAGCCAATGCGGCAACTGTCTCTCCTAGCGCCGATACTAGTAATGGTAAAATTCACTTTACCCCAGCAAACTTGACCAATAAGTACCATCGGTCATTAGAGCCACAAGTTACAGGTAGAATTCTACAAGCGACCTTTTCAAATAAAGAACATTTTGCCCATCATACTCACTTACCAGATAACGAACACTTTGGTGATGAAGGCGCTGCTAACCACACACGTCTTTGCAATGAATATGGCAAAACAGGTCTAGAAATGTTTGTTTATGGGCGACATGCTTTTGATACAACTAAACCGGCACCTAAAAAATTCCCTGCCCGTCAGACACTAGAGGCGAGTCAGGCGGTTGTTAGATTGCATGGACTCAAAGATGAAAATGTAGTTTATGTTCAACAAAATCCAGATTTAATTGACCAAGGTGTATTTCACAACGATGTAATTGCTGTTGGTAATCAAAATGTGTTGTTCTATCACGAACAAGCGTTCTATCAATCATCACAAGCTATAGCCGAAATAAAGCAAAAATTTATCGGCGGTGATTTGCACTTAATATGTGTAAAAACAGATGAAGTCAGTGTGCAAGATGCAATTAAGAGTTATTTATTTAACACCCAAATCATCACCCTAGCTAATGGCGACATGGCAATTATTGCGCCAACTAACTGCCAAGAAAACCCAGCAGTAGCAAAATATTTAACAAACTTAGTTGCCCAAAATACACCGATCAAACATGTCTACTACCATGATGTTAAAGAGAGTATGCGTAACGGTGGAGGTCCCGCTTGTTTGCGCTTAAGAGTGGCAATGAATGAACAAGAATATGCAGCGGTGAATCAAAGCACTTTAATTAACGAAATTCAGTTTGAACGTTTAAATACTTGGGTTGATAAACATTACCGGGATATTTTAAATGTAAGTGATTTGAGTGATCCACAATTGTTAGTTGAATCAAGAACAGCTTTAGATGAGTTGACACAATTACTTGATTTAGGTTCTGTTTATCCTTTTCAACAAGTTTAATAATTAATTATTAGCCAGCCCAATATATTCGGGCTGGCAAACTAATAATCTACAATGTATTTTCACATGTGCGATTAGTTAAATCATCTATAAACTCAGGTATATTGTCAGGATTTGGGGCACCGGCTCCTGGGTATGAAGGATTTTCAACCAAATTTACTCCAGTACCAAACGGGTTATTGTTTGGCGGAGTGGTTTCCAACTTTAAGTCATCTGCAGAAGCTGATAATGTGAAAAATTGACTAGCTTGTGACTCACTGCCAGAAACAGGAGTACTTGCAGTAATCTTCACCTCCCCCCACGCTGCGAATGTTTTAGCGTACCTTAATTCAATTATGGCTTGACCATTTTCATCTGTAACAATATCTCCGTCAATCGCCACGAAGTTAACGGGTGTTAATCCACCATCACCATTAGTGTCTTCATTAGGGTCTTCGATACCGTCAGCATCTATATCCTCGTTTGCGCAACCAATTGTTCGCACAGCTGTCCAGAATTCAAATTCTTCAATATTTGGAAATGCTGCCCAGTAGCCTTTATAAAAAGCTGGGCGAATATCTTGGTAATTAGGATCACCAACTTCAGCATTTGGTTCTAGTAATTCAGTATATTTAACAGGAGTGCCCGTAACGGTTAGCTCGACATCACTAACTGGATTAGAATTGGAATCAGTGACAAAAACAGTGAATTTCTTCAAATAACTGGTTTCATCAGGCGACTCAATTAAATTTCCTGTTCCTATTGAGATAAATTGTGCTCTGTTGGAAACAGTTAAATTAACACTCTTCTCAATACCTGACTCAGGCTCTGTTGCAGAGATGGTAATGCCATTCTCTGTGGTTACATTTAACGATGTGTAGACTGTTGAAGCCAAACCATTACTATCTGTGACTGCTGATGCAGGTGATATTTCACCTCCACTGACATCGTCGGCATTAAAATTAACTGTCTTACCTTTAACTAAATTGCCATCAATGTCGCGCAGCACTGCTGTAATTGTACTTTTTTGACCTGCTGGACCTATAGAACTAGGACTTGCAGACAATATGATGTTGTCGACATCTATGGCTATAAATTCGATTTCAGCACGAGCATTAACAATGTTGCCGTCAGCATCAACCCCCTGTGCAGAAACAACAGCTTTACCAGCGTTGTTTGATACTATTTGAAAACTTGTCTTTCCATCTATTCCAGTAGTTGTACTTAAAGTAGAAAGAGTACCTCTGGTGGTTGTTAGTGTTATGGCGCCGTTGGTAAAGGGAGTATTTTCTTTTAACCAAGTCAATTCCAAGGTACTCATCTCACTTAAAGGAATATCATCTGTTGAAAAGCTGGTAAAGCTAAACTGATCCTGTTGAACACTTATATTTATTACCCCAGTAGCGTTCAAAGCCTCAGCAGAAATAACATCTACCCCGGAATTGTTTGCAGTGAAGTTAACGGCAACTTGCCCTTCTCCGTCTGTGACCAGCTCAGTTGATTCAAATGCATTACCATTTGAAGAACTAATTTGAACTGTTTGATTTGCTATTCCGGCACCGTCAGAATCTGACAGGAAAATAGTAAATTCTGCTGTGGCTCCCAAAATAACTGAAGGTGGTCCATTAACTGCCACTCCAGTTCCTACCACCTCAATATTTAAAACTTGTGAATAAGTTGCAGCTCGCGCCGTAATCTCAATCGTGCGATTTTCAGAATTGTTTTGAGTAGTCAAAATTGCTCTAGCAATACCGTCAGCTGCGGTAATAGCCTGAGTAACTTGTAAACTAGCGCCTGAATTGGCAGAAAAAGTAACATCGACTCCTTCAAGTAATACATTATTAGCATCTTTTACTAAAGCGATAAGCTCAATTTCATCTGACCCACTCGACGCAAGCTGAGTTGAACTGGCAAATAAATCTAAAGACGCAGGCTCTTCGTTTATTTGCGTTGTGCCAGCCGAATCAAAAGTAGTGGTAGCTGTTTCTCCAGAACTAAGGGTCGCCATTACTTCACCTGCACCAGAGTTTTCGCCCACTAAAATTTGAATAGTTGCGACACCGTTTGCATCTGTAGAAGCAGTACCTGAATCATTACCAAAGATAGCCAGACCTTCTGGCTGAAATGTGTAAGTGATTAACGTCGAAGTAACTGGATCACCATTTGAATCAATCGCAGTCGCGGTGAGTGTTAAAGGAGTCGATTCACTCAGTGATGTTGATGGCTGTCCATTAGCATCAGTAAAAACTAACGTAATTTCTCTGGTGACAGTAACTGCTCCACCTCCAGTAGTTCCGCCGCCAGTAATATCATCACGTGACAGGCTACCTCCGCCTCCACATGAAAAAAGGCTAAATAAAGCTAAAAATCCAAACAGTGTTCTAAAACGTAAAATCATAAACCTTTCCTATACACATTAGCCATATTGTGATGGCAAATTCACTTTAACAGTTCAGCTTGACCGACAATCTTGTTAACCTACCTTTAGGTTAAACTAGATAACCAAATTCAACAGCACTAATACACGCGACTTTTAACAATAATAAAGCTTAGGATTTCTATGACCACATCTACACCAGCGTCATCACAAAAACCCACTTCACAAAAACTTGGACTTACCGCTCGTATCTTTATCGGCATGATCGCCGGAATAATTATCGGAGCTTTATTACAATGGTTGTTTGATGATAGCGGAGATTTTTCGTTTAGTGTATTCGGCTTGCATGTTTCAACGTATGCACTTTTGGTTGAAGGTATATTTAATGTAGTGGGAAGTATCTTTATCGCCAGTTTAAAAATGCTGGTCGTTCCCTTGGTATTTGTTTCTTTAGTGTGCGGCACATCTAGTTTGTCTGACCCTTCTAAGCTTGGCCGTTTAGGTGGCAAATCGATACTCCTGTACATAGGCACAACCGCCATAGCGATTAGTTTAGCCGTAAGCTTTGCTCTGTTAGTAGCACCTGGAGAGGGATTAAATCTCGCAACAGAGTCCACATTCGTTGCAAAAGAAGCGCCTTCCTTAGGTCAAGTCATCATCAATATGATGCCAACAAATCCCATCAATGCAATGGCAGAAGGCAACATGTTACAAATAATAGTGTTCGCTGTCTTTTTTGGAATTGCCATGGCGATGACAGGAGATGCGGGTAAAAGACTGACCGCAGTATTTGAAGACTTTAGTACTGTGATCATGAAACTTGTCACTATATTGATGAATCTTGCACCCTATGGCGTATTTGTCTTAATGGCCAAGTTGTTTGCCACTATAGGTTTTGACACCATTGCTAGTTTACTTAAATACTTTTTACTAGTTGTGTTTGTGCTGTTGCTGCACGCATTTGTCTCATACCCTATTATTTTAAAAGCACTCAGTGGTTTGAGTCCGCTAATTTTAATCAGAAAAATGCGTGATGCTGCCCTCTTCGCTTTTAGTACTTCGAGCAGTAGTGCAACTTTACCTATCACAATGGAAACAGCGATTAAAAAGCTCGGTGTTAATCGCTCTGTAGCCTCTTTTACGGTTCCTCTTGGGTCTACTATTAACATGGACGGCACCGCCATTATGCAAGGTGTAGCCACTGTATTTATTGCGCAGGTTTATGCAGTAGATTTGACCTTGAGTGACTATATGATGGTAATACTCACTGCAACCTTAGCCTCTATAGGCACTGCGGGAGTTCCAGGCGTTGGTCTCATTATGCTTGCTATGGTTCTGCAACAAGTAAATTTACCAGTAGAAGGTATTGCTCTTATTATTGGTGTAGATAGATTGTTAGATATGACTCGAACAGCCGTTAACGTTACAGGTGACTGCATGGTGGCTTGTATAGTAGGTAAAAGTGAGAATGAATTAGATTTAGAAGTGTTTAACGACCCAAAAGCAGGAATAAAAAGCGAAGAAGTCGATTTTGAACATTTTGATAAAAACAGTTAAAAACGTTTATTACTGATGCCATTTATCAGCAATAAACGTTTTAATGGATGTAACCAAATAACTTGGTTACATCTAACTGCATAATAATTTAACGGATCGGGGTTTGACATAGTTGTTTATTGTTACAACGCAGTACAATATTACAAAAAAGTACTAATCGCTTAAACGTCAATCCAAATCTTCCATTGGCCACAACGCAATATAATCTTCAAATTGCTCTAAATCCACATCATGATCAGCAACAGTTTTGCCCCTTACCGACATGCCCGCTTGATGCATTACAGATTTTTTGCCTTTATTCAGTAGCGGATGCCAACTGGGTAATCCTCTATCTTCGTATAGCCTACGATAACTACAGCTATGTGGCATAAAAAATATGTCTTGGAGATTGTCTTTAGTAAGTTTGACACATTCAGGAACCAATGTGGTTCGCTCCGAGTATTGCGTGCATGCGCAAGTTTTGGTGTTTAATAAGCCACATGCAATATTGGTGTAGTGTATTTTTTCACCCTGTTGAATATGATCTGTAGGTGCTGCTTTAGTCACGTCTTCATCATCGATGAACTTGTGTAAACAACATTTAGCACAACCATCACAAATCCCTTCCCATTCTTTTTCTGTCATACTTTCAAGAGGAGTGGTTTCCCAATATTTATCCATGGTAGTACCTATTTCTATTGCTCATCATCGTTCTTCTCGCACTTTATCAAACAATAACCAAAGCATTGCTTCACTGCGTGTTTCGAAGTTTTTAATCGACAAAGATAAATTTTCGGCGATACCTCCGATTATATTATGAACATTAAATTCAGGTTTGATGATCTTAGCGATTTTTAGATCACCAAGCCAATCGTTCTCTTGAACGCTTATCATCAGTTTAGCTATTTCTTCGTTGGAGCAGAAAATTCTGAATTCGGTGACATCCAAGACTATATTTTTCACTTGGTTTTTACCTGCCATCTTTATGATGGTCTTTAACATATGTTTAAGATCGACTATTTCACGAGCTTCGCCAAAAGCCTTACAAATTAATAACTTATTTGCTGGGTCTACTACAAATTCAAAAGAAAATTTCATTATCTATATTACACACGTATTAATTGAAAAATGACCATTCAATTGGATTGTTAACTGGTCATCGACTAATAAAGCTGCCACACCTTTTGGTGTTCCAGTCATGACTATATCTCCAGGCAAAAGGGTAAAGGTATTAGAAATATTTACTAGTAGTTTTAATATAGGAAACAACATCTTTTGGCTATTTCCTTGCTGCCTCACTTCATTATTCACAATTAAATTAAAATCTAAATTGGATAAATTTTCAATCTTACTTTTGGTAACAAATTGCGACATAGGACAACTAAAATCAAAAGCTTTTGCGCGCTCCCATGGGTGACCTTGCTTTTTTAATGCGTTTTGTAAATTCCTCAAAGTCAGGTCTAAACCTACACCTGCACCCCATATTGCTGCCTCAACATCTTGTATCGAAGCTTTACAGATAATGCTTTTAATCAATATCGCGACTTCTAGCTCATTGTGACAAGGACCTAAGTTTTTAGGTAAAACAACTGGCTTGTTAAGCGGAGATAAAGCCGTAGAAGGTTTAATAAACAACAATGGTTCATTTGGTACTTCATTGCCTAACTCTTTTATATGTTGAAGGTAATTTCGCCCAACGCAGACTACTTTTCCTATGGGCAAATCAATATTGTTACCATCACTATCAATGTGTTTATATTCGAACAACGCTTCAAGATCCTTTATTAATACGATCAGACAAATAGCTTACAGATACCCCAAAATAACTCGAACGATTCCACTTCATTAAAGTATGGAAGTTCTCATAAACCAAATAAATACGTCCAGTTTCACCATCAGGTGCGATAAGCGAGCTCTTGATAGGCAAATTGGGGAGATCTCTACCATCATAACGCCTTACCTCCATTGCCTGCCATTCTGCTAAGAAACGCTTTGAGGAAGGTTTAAGACCAACCAAACTAAAATCAAAATTCTTAGGCACAGTGACTTGACGTCCCCATGTAATCTTATTACTCCAGCCTTCTGACTTTAAAAAGTTGGCAATAGAGGCAAAAACATCTGCTTTATTATTCCATATGTCTTTTCGACCATCGTTATCAAAATCAATTGCATAGTCTAAAAACGAGGTGGGCATAAATTGGCTCTGTCCCATCGCACCAGCCCATGAACCGACAAAACTATCTAGAGCGACATGTCCTTGTTTAAGAATTTTTAAAGCGGCAAACAACTGTTTTTTAAACAGAGTTTCACGCCTGCCTTCGTATGCCAAAGTTACCAATGAGTTAATGACCGAATGTTTGCCCATAATACTGCCGAAGTTGCTTTCGTTACCCCATAAGGCGACTATAAAGCGCTTCTGAACACCAAACTCTTGTTCTACTTGATCTAATAACACTTGATGTTGCGACATTAAATCAATGGCTTTTTTGACTTTCCAATCGGGTACACGTGTGACTAAGTATTTATCTAATGTTAATTTTGTTTCTGGTTGATTTTTGTCAGCTTTTACGGTCTTTTTACGGTAGCTGACGCCTGCAAACACTTGGTCAACAAAATCAGGACTGTAACCTTGTTCTATGGCCTGCAACTTTAAACTGGCTAAGTACTGTTCAAAAGTGGGTTTAGCATGCAAAGTTTGGCTGACAAGAAATAACATAATAGATAATGAGAGAAAGATACATTTCATAGCTATTAGTCTAAGTTTTGCTGTTGCAGATGTGTTTTAAGTAAATTTTCTGTTGGTGGTGGTAGCTGTAAATAAAAGCCCTTTATTTTGAGTTCAGTACGTAACTTATCAATATCCACTCTCGCCAGTGCACGGTCTTTCTTAAGTGGCATAATCATCATAAACACTGGCGTGCCAAATGTTTTTAACAAAGCTTCTGGAACTTTAGAGAAATCGTCCCTACCCGGCACATACAAATAAGTTTCTTGTTTTTTACTACTTTTGTATACCGCACATAACATTATGGGTTTTCCCCAAGCAGTTCATTCGACAAATTAAGGGCTTCAATCTTCACTAACTCTTTTACAAAAAAAGCGCGACGCCAACTACTCAGTAAATCTGGTTGCAACCCCATATCTCTGGTTTCATCCTGATTTAACCAACACCACTTGAGTAATTGATTAATCTGTTTTTTTGAACCTACTAATTCGGGAGGGATCGTGTTTTTTTCAGCAATGCTTAAGCACAACTTTTTAACAGTAGCGGCAGTATTTTTGTAATCTACGATATCATTTAATCGCTTTACCCTTGGCGGGTAGGCCTCTTCACTTATCTTTTGGCACTCAGCGAGGATAGCTAATAATGCATCGCCATGGATCCGCACTTCATGAGGGTTTATTCCTTCAATTGCGCGCAATTCATTTTTGCTAGATGGTTGCAGCGTAGCAATCGAGACCAAATTTTCTTCTCGCACCACAAAGTTTAACGCCATATCGCGCTGCCTTGCAGTTGATGTGCGCCAAGCAGCCAATTTTTTTAAAATCAATACACCTTTACTGGGTAACTTCCAGTTATTTTTAATCGTTAGATATACTGAATCTAGAGGTATGGGTGTTTGTTTTTTTGTTGATAAATGTGCAATTTCTGAATACACCCAAGAAAGTTTATTTTGTTCTTCTACGCGGGCTTTAAGCTCTGGGTAAAGCTGAAATAAATACAACACATCTTTAGCCGCATAGTCACATTGTTCATCACGTAAAGGCCTAGCTAACCAATCAGTTCGCGATTCGCCTTTATCGACTGTCACATCAAGCATAATTTCAACTAACTTGGCATAACCCAAGGCCGGCCCCATTCCCACAATGCTGGCAGCAAATTGGCTATCAAAAATAGGACTTGGCATGACCTTAAACGCATGCCAAAACGTTTCTAAGTCCTCAGAGCAAGAATGTAACACTTTGACTACATTTGGATTAGTTAACAACTCAGTCAAACTTGAGAAATCATCAATTGACAAGGGATCAACCAAGACTAATTGTTTTCCATCATAGATCTGAATAAGACCAAGTTGAGGATATAAGGTGCGCGTGCGAACAAATTCGGTATCGACTGCAATAGCTTCTACCTGACTGGCTTGCTGACAAAAATCTGCGAGTGCTTGATTACTGGTTATAAAGTTGTATTGCATGGATTTCCAAAATAGTGGTCACAAGACCCATAAAAAAAACCGGCTAGAGCCGGCTTTTTACATAAATGTATAAGCATAAAGCGGTTAAGCTATTTGTCTCTTAATTCTCTACGCAGTATCTTACCAACATTACTTTTAGGAAGCTCGTCTGTAAACTCAACTTTTTTCGGAATTTTATAACCGGTTAAGTGTTTACGACAATGTGCAATCAAGTCTTTTTCAGACAAATCTTGGTTTTTACGCACTACCACCAACTTAACAATTTCGCCAGAGACCTCGTGTGGCACACCTATTGCGGCAGCCTCTACAACGTCATCGTGCATAGCGGCAACTTCCTCAATTTCATTTGGAAAGACATTAAAACCCGAAACTAAAATCATATCTTTTTTGCGGTCAACGATATAAAAGAAACCATCGTCATCACATGTTGCTATATCACCAGTGGCTAACCAACCGTCAACTATCATTTCATTAGTCGCCTCAGGGCGATTAAGATAACCTTTCATTACCTGTGGCCCTTTAACTAACATTTCGCCAGCTTCACCCATGGGAACTTCGTTTCCATCTTCGTCTACCAATTTTATATCGGTTGAAGGAACAGGCATACCAATTGAGCCTTTATAGGCTTCAAGTTGTGGGGGGTTTACTGTCACTGTTGGGCAACATTCGGTTAATCCGTAACCTTCAAGCAAAACAAGTCCAGTTGCTTTTTGCCAACGCTCGGCCACAGGACGTTGTACTGCAGCACCTCCACCCAAGGCAAATTTCAAACCGCTGAAATCTAGGTCTGTGAAACCAGGAGTGTTTAACAGTCCATTAAATAAAGTATTAACGCCAGTAATAACCGTAAATGGATATTTGGCCAACTCGGCAACAAAACCTAGCATGTCACGAGGGTTTGTTATCAATAAATTAGGACAACCAAATTTAAGATAAGTTAGGCAATTACCTTGCAAAGCGAATATATGATAAAGAGGCAAAGCAGTCACCACGAGCTCTTTACCAGGCTCAATTATGTTTTCTAAAATGGTAGAGGTTTGCTCTAAATTCGCCACGATATTTCTATGGGTTAACATGGCGCCTTTAGATAAACCTGTAGTGCCACCTGTATATTGTAAGAAAGCCAAATCTTCGCCAGTCACATCTGGGCGCTGATATTTTTGACTATGACCTTGTTTAAGTGCCTTTGAAAATCTTTTCGCCTTAGGTAAATCATAAGCCGGGATCATCTTTTTAACGTATTTGAGAACGAGGTTTGTGACGACTTTTTTTAGTGGTGATAACATGTCACCAATCGAAGTTAATAATACTGTCTCTACAGCAGTATCTTTAATCACTTCACTCAAAGTACAGGCGAAATTTTCAACAATAACAATTGCTTTTGCATTTGAATCAGCTAATTGATGTTTTAACTCTCTTGGGGTGTAGAGAGGATTAACATTCACTACTGTCATACCAGCTCGAAGTATGCCAAATAGCGCCACTGGGTATTGGATAAGGTTAGGCATCATAATTGCCACTGCATCACCTTTTTTTAGCCCAGCGTTTTGCAAATATGCAGCGAAATCGCGAGAAAGCCCATCCAACTCAGCAAAAGTGATACTTTTACCCATATTGATGTAACTGACATTAGATGAATACTTTTCTATGGATTGTTCAAAAATATCTACTATGGATGAATAACGATCAGGATCGATATCGGCAGGAACCCTAGGGTCGTAATTCTTCAACCAGATTTTTTCCACTGTGCCTCCAGGCCGTTAGTTTTAAGCTACTCCCTTGCTAAAGGTGTATAAACCAACATATTATTATTTTAATAAAATATGAAACTACAACTGATTCTACCTAAAGCTTTAGCAAAGATAAATCTACAATTGGTTAACAACTAAGACCAGTTTCAGTTCAACTTAAAAAATCCACAATCTTTGCTGCAACGGGCTGAGGATTATCCATATGTAAGTGATGGTGCCCCTCACACTCTGCTACAGTTAAGTCTTCAACCCAGTCCAATCTTTTTTGTAAGATTATTCGCATTGTCTCGTAACCTTGCGAACCAGTAATCACTAGCGTGGGGCATTGAATATTTCGTAAAAAAGCTTCTGCCTGTGCGTCTGTCATCCTAAGAGATGAAAAGGTTCTTAAACGCCTGTCAGTGGTAAAAAACAATCGCTGATTTTCCTCGCGGATATTACGTGTTATCAACAACCTAGCTGACTCTAATTTGATATCACCTACCTTTGCTCTGGCCTCGACTGTTCGTTCGATACTACTGGGATGTTTTGCTTCACTTTGTTGCGCTTTTAGCCTGCTGAGAATTGAGTCCCTGAGTTGTGTTGGACTACTTTTTGTATCTTTGGTCATAGGTCCGAAAGACTCAATTGAAATAAGTTTACTAACATGTTCAGGAAAACAACTGGCATAAATAGTTGAAATAATCCCGCCCATAGAGTGCCCCATCAAGATAAATGACTGCCAACCTTGAGACTCAATCAATTCATGTAAATCGTAAGCAAAGTCTATTAGATGGTAGTGAGCACCATTACTACGATGTGAAGATAAACCATGGCCAGTAATATCTATTGCTAGGATATAATAATCAGACAGGTACTTAGAAATAGGTTGAAAACTTAAAGCGTTATCTAACCAACCATGCAATGCCAAAATCATAGGTTTAGTTGGATCACCATAGCCAATACCTCGAAGAGTGATATTGGCAAGAGGGAATTCAAGAGCTTGTTGCACGTATTTTCCTTTTTTAAACACAAAAAAAGCGGCAATATGTTGCCGCTCAACCTGCTCTATGTTGCCAAACTGGCACCTAGTTACCGCTACTGTTCAATTCTTTTTGTTTTCACAGGTTTAGGATAATTTATCGCACCACTTGGACGTGTTGACTTAATCCTTTGACTGCTAGTTCCACTTGGGCCACGAATAATTAGGCGTCTATGATAGGGGCGCGGATAATGTCCATACCAGTATTGATATGGCCACACATGCACACTACTAACATCGATACGCTGCACATTTCTCCATAAATAATAGGCTTTTACCGTTGCTGTTGGAAACACATATTCATGTTCGCCTACTAAGCCCTTTTCCAAATCATTTAAATCCCCTGTAAATGTCATCAAACGTCCAACTTGATAGACCATAGGGTCCATGAAACCGTTAACGTGTATACGAAAACGTCCCATGCTTTCCTCTGATGAAACTGGGCGGCCATAACTGTTTAATGGATAATAAACCATTTCGAAAACAGTGAAGTCTGGTTTATTTTCGACTTTTGCAATAGCTCCCCCCCAACGCAACATCTTACCTTTGACTTGTTCAGCCTTTGAAGCAGCATCTTCATATGTGACTAATTGGTTAGAATCATCAACCTGAAGCTTGTCTGGAAATGTTGAACAGCCAACTAGAAACATGGCAACGAGTAAAGTGCATATACGAATATTCATAATTATCCTCAGATAGATCAAACAGGGATTGTTTATCTGTTATTTTATTTATAGTAACTGAACAGCCACTGAATTTTAACGTTATTTTTATATCTATCAGAACGAAGAATAGATCAAACGAAGGTGTCAACACCTAATAATAATTGAATTCCCTGACGTTGCTGTTCTTTAGCAACACTCTGGTAAGCAGCGATCGCTGATTTTTCATTTAAACTATTGCTAGAAAGTGAGTCAGTTTGTTGGTTAAAAGAAGCGGCTTTTTCAAACGTTTTGCTGTCACCAGGGCGAATAATCGAGACTTGAGCATTTTGCTGATTATCATCTTGGCTTTTGTCTGTCTTAAGATCACGGGGCTTGTCCCGAGAAGAACGGGCAATATCAGATGCTTTTAATGTAGATAGTGACTCAATACTCAACAACTTTTCCTAATCTGCAGTAACTACGATTAACAAACTTTCAGCCTTCAACCCTTAACAGATACAAGAATTGTTCCATATTGTTTTATGTAACCCGAGTTCGGGCTATTAATATTTACTCTCGACCAGGCAATTTTTTCCAAGTCACTTTGTCACGTAAATAAACTGGTTGAATTTCTTCGACTTCAACAGCGTGACCTGCAGCGATTAAGGCCTTAGCTAGTGGCAACATATACAAAGCATTGGGATACAAAACTTCGGTTAACACATCAACTTTGGCTGCTGCATTTAATTCAGGATATGCCAGCCATCCTGTACCCACGCCAGCCATTTCAGAACTACGACTTAGTATCGCTGAGCCTAGCTCTGGTGGTAACACTTGTTCGTCACCAATTAATGTCATTATATTTTGTTGAAGTTGATACTGGCCAAAATACACTTCAGACATACGAGCATCTATCGCTGCAGTTACCTGCTCTTTTTGACTTTGCGCATAGGCTTGCTGCGCCATGGCCGCTAGCGTCGAGATACCCACGACTTTATGACCGGTACCGAGGGCTAATCCCTGCAACACACCAGTGGCAATACGCACACCTGTAAAGCTGCCTGGGCCACGCCCAAAAGCTAAATAGTCTAAATCTTGAAGTGTAACCTTAGCTTCTTTTAAGACCTCATCAATCATCGGCAATATACGCTGACTGTGTTGTTGTGGGCAGATTTCAAACCGATTAAAAACATGTGTATTGATCTCAAGTGCGACTGAACAGGCCTCGGTGGCAGTATCGATAATTAAAATATTCATAAATGAGTCTCAACTTCTTCATTGTCGCTGTGGATATCATGCAAAAAATCCACTGCTTTCTGTAAGTCTCGGGTGCGATGCATATCTGGCAAACTACCCATAAAAATTTTTCCGTAGTCTTTGGTAACGAGTCGGTTATCACAAATAACCAACACGCCTTTATCGGTTTCGTCACGGATCAATCGCCCTGCCCCCTGTTTTAATGCAATAGCGGCTTGGGGAATTTGTAGCTGTACAAAAGGATTACCGCCACTTTTACGGCAGTCTTCGATTCTTGCTTGCAATAATGGGTCGTCTGGAGAGGCAAAAGGTAATTTATCTATGAGCACACAAGTTAAATCGTCACCTCTTACATCCACACCTTCCCAAAATGCCCCTGTTCCCAATAACACGGCATCTTTGTTCTCTATGTAACTTTCCAGCAATGCACGTTTAGTGGTGGAACCCTGGACTAATATAGGATTATCGATTTTATCTTTTAGTAGCCCAGCAATTGCATTAAGAGTGGCATGACTAGTAAACAGCAAGAAACAACGGCCACGACTGGCTTTAACCAACTTGATAGAGATATCTAACAAGGTGGCGCGCATTTCTCGAGCGTTAGGCTCTGGTAAAAAACGCGGCACACACAACATAGCTTGATTAGGATAATCAAACGGGCTATCTAAAGACAACGTGGTGGCATTATCTAAACCCATTTGTCTTTGAAAGTGTTTAAACCCACCATCCACCATCAAAGTAGCAGATGTAAATACCCAACTGCGTTTTGGTTCGGCTATAAAATCGGCAAATTTTTGCGAAATACTCAACGGGGTTAAATGCAGCACAACATGGCGCATAGTAGTTTCGAACCAAAGGCTTACGCCTAATTGTGTGGTATCAGTTAAACGCGCTAACTTACCTTTGGCTTCTGACACTCGCTCATAAATATTATCTAGGTCTTTGTCACGGCCAACATGAAGTTTTAGTACTTCATGTAATATATTAAGACTGTCTGTTAACTTAATGATCTGAGTTTGTACGTCGTTCCTAGTTAACATTTGACGCCAGTTACCCTTGGCAGGATTTTCAGGGAATAAAATACGTAAATCTGCCGCGATCATTTTGCACTTTTCAGCAGCACTTTGTAATTGTTTAGCGTCTTTAAGTACAGTGCGATACACCACTTCAACATCGCGGCTAATATCCTGCATTTGCCTACT
>Ga0209712_10000869_pt1 | contig 26122 bp, 23 predicted proteins | sample ArcOceMetagenome_FD_187443 | JGI IMG/M metagenome (GOLD analysis project Ga0209712, IMG submission 187443) | Marine eukaryotic phytoplankton communities from Arctic Ocean - Arctic Ocean - Greenland ARC118M Metagenome (SPAdes) (version 2) | ecosystem: Environmental > Aquatic > Marine > Oceanic...
CTAAAAGATATGAGTTATAACTGATGCTTATCGGGGATATGCCACTGCTAGTAAGGCAGTTTGTGGCGGAGGAGCAGGGATTCGAACCCTGGGAGGACTTTCACCCTCGTCGGTTTTCAAGACCGGTGCATTCGACCACTCTGCCACTCCTCCGACAAGCGCTTCATAATGGCGTGAAAATGATTCAGCAAGAGCGCGAATGCAGGTAAGGCGCAAGAAATCGCCTTTATCTGATCAGCAGCAACACTGGGCTTTTCACAGGAGCAGGGATTGGGTTAGGTTGGCGCAGTTCATTGCAATTGTTTTGGCCCCGACGAAGACGCCCAAGAGATACGTGAATTTGGCGGCAAACTTGACCCTGCGCGCGCGCTGGGCTTTGATATAGTGGCGACAGTCGCACAGTAACATGGCAGGGGGAATCATGCTCAGACGGTCCAACTTATTTGTGATTTTCGTATTGGGTCTTGTTATAATTGGCACAACGGCTCAGGCCTTTGAAACCCAAGCTCAGGCCGCCTATGTCATCGATCAACAAAGCGGGACCGTGCTGCTGGCCAAGCAAGCAGAAGTGGCCTTGCCGCCAGCGTCTATGTCCAAGCTAATGACATTGTTCATGGCGTTTGAAGCCTTGCGCGATGGCAGGCTGAGCTGGGACGAAAAACTGCCCGTCTCCTCTCATGCCATGAGCTATGGTGGGTCGACCATGTTTCTCGACACCACAGATCGCGTGACAGTAGAAGACTTGGTTCGTGGAATCATTGTTTTGTCGGGCAATGATGCCTGCGCGGTGATTGCGGAGGCGCTGTCTATAGACGGCACCGAGGCCGGATTTGCCACCATGATGACCGAGCGGGCGAAGACCCTGGGCATGACAAATTCCGTCTTTGCCAATTCGAGCGGCTGGCCAGATATCAAACAACGCATGTCCATGAAGGATCTGGCCGTATTGGCGCAGCATCTCATTTCTGATTTTCCAGACCAATACGTGATGTTTTCAGAAAAAGAATTCGCGTTTGATGGACGTGCACCGAGCAACACCCAGAACCGCAATCCACTTTTGAGCCTCGAAATTGGGGCTGACGGGCTGAAAACTGGCCATACCTCCGAAGCTGGATACGGATTAGTGGGATCAGCCAAACAGGGCGAGCGGCGGGTGATATTTGTGCTGACTGGCTTGCCCACAGCCAAGACCCGCGCCGATGAGGCAGAACGTATCGTGACATGGGCCTTTCGCCAATTCACCTCCAAAACCCTAAATCAACCAGGCAATCTTTTGGCTCAGGCTGCCGTTTGGATGGGCAGCAGCCGCACTGTTGGCCTCTCCTTGGTTGGCGAGCCCAAAATATTGATCCCAGTGACCGGCGCCAAAGACGTCCACTCAAAAATTGTTTACCAAGGGCCATTGCACGCGCCTATCGCCAAAGGTGATCAGGTGGCGGAATTAGTGATCTCAATTCCCGGCTTGCCAGAGACCCGCCTGCCCTTGGTTGCAACAGAAACTGTAACGCGGGGAGGATTTTTACCACGCTTACGCACAGCCGCGCTCGTGTTATTACGCAAATTAAATGGGGGCCTGTCCGGCACATAGATGACTGACATTAAATTTTTATCCTTTGAGGGCATCGATGGCTGTGGAAAATCCACCCAGGCCAAATTTTTGGTTGCGCATTTCATGGCGAAGGGGCAAGAGGTTCTGTGCACCCGCGAACCGGGCGGCAGTCCGGGGGCGGAGGCGATCAGAGGGCTGTTGCTTACAGGCGACACTGATAAATGGAGCGCAGAAACAGAGCTGCTATTGTTCACCGCAGCCCGCCGCGACCACCTTGAAAAAACCATTGAGCCAGCACTTGCGGCAGGGCAGATGGTGATTTGTGATCGGTTTGCTGACAGCACCCGCGTCTATCAAGGTGCAACCCGTGGCGATCTGCGCACCAAGGTAGATCAACTTCATGCTGCTATGATTGGCCGTGAGCCAGATTTAACCCTAATCATCGATGTGGACCCCAAAATTGCTTTGGCGCGCGGATTGGCGCGCAATTCAGGCGAAGATCGATTCGAAGATTTTGGCCTAGAGTTTCAAGAGAAACTACGCACTGGGTTTCTGAAATTGACGCAGGAATATCCGCAAAGGTGCCGCCTTGTGGATGGTAACCGTCCAGCTGAGGCTGTCTTTGCAGATGTTTTGGCCTTGGCCCAATCATGAGCGACCTTCCCCAAGCCGATAAGATCAGCGGGCTGCCCCACCCGAATGAAACCCAACGCCTATTTGGTCATGAAGCCCCTCGAGCACAGGTGCTGGAGGCGATCAATGGCGACAGGGTACATCACGCTTGGATGCTGACCGGGCCCAAGGGGATTGGCAAAGCCACTTTGGCATATCACATCGCGCGTTTTTTATTGGCGCAAGATCCGCCGAGCGGCAGCTTGTTTGGAACACCGCCCCATGTCACCAGTATTGATGTGCCGCCAGATCACTCAATAGTAAGCCGCATTCGTGCTGGATCTGAACCCGGGTTATGCGTATTACGACGGCCTCTAGATGAAAAAACTGGCAAATTAAAGACCGTCATCACGGTTGATACCGTACGTGAATTGCGTAAGTTTTTCAGCCTGTCCGCAGGAGGAAATGGTCGCCGAATCGTGATTGTCGATTGCATAGATGACATGAATGCCAATGCTGCCAATGCTCTGCTAAAGGTTTTGGAGGAACCGCCACAAGACGCGGTTTTACTCTTGGTCACCCATCAACCGAGCCGCTTATTGCCAACCATTCGCTCGCGCTGTCGCACCCTGCCCTGTGTACCCTTATCACCGCAAGATTTGCAACGCGCATTTGAAGCCGCGCTGCCAAATCATGCTTTTGACCCAGGCTTGATTGCTTTGGCCGAAGGCTCCGTCGGACAGGCGGCAGAATTATCGCTCACGGAAGGCGTGAAAACCTATGGCGCCATCGTCGACATGTGCCGCACCCTGCCCCGCTTTGACCGTGTGAAGCTGCTGAAGTTGGCAAATTCTGTTGGACGTGGCACGGACGGAAAATTTGATCAAATCTTAAACCTATTGGATATATTCATCGCACGGCTGGCCCGTGTGGCTGTGTCACCCGCCGGCGCATATGAAGCCGCCGGTGGTGAAAAAGAAGTCCTTCTAAGACTGTGTCCGGATCAAAATGCCTCCCGCCTTTGGGCCGATACCCAGCTTGAGCTAAGCCAGCGTGCGCGCCAAGGCAAAACAGCGAACCTTGACCCCAGTTCGCTGATCTTAGATATGGGACTGAGGATAGAAGAAACTGCGTCGAAAATTTTGCGCTAGAAAGGCCTCCCTTGATCCAGCCCCCCCGCATCACAGACAGCCATTGCCATCTTGATTTCCCAGACTTCGCCGGTGAATTGGACAATATTATCGCACGGGCCCAACAGGTCGGCGTGCAGCGCATGGTGACGATTTGCACAAGACTGCGTCAAGAGCCCGATGTCCGTCGGATTTCAGAGACCTATGCGCCGGTTTTTTATGCCGCTGGTACCCACCCGATGAATGCCAACAAAGAGCCTATGGCCACGGTTAATGAGTTGATTACCTTGGCTGCACATCCGAAATTTGTGGCCATTGGTGAGACGGGATTGGATTATCATTACACCGTCGAAAGCGCAGAGGTGCAAAAGCAATCCCTGCGCATCCATATCCAAGCCGCTCAGGCCACCAAATTGCCTCTGATTATCCATGCGCGCGGTGCGGATGAGGATATGGCGGAGATTTTGCAATCAGAATATAAAAACACGCCCTATAGCTGCGTGATGCATTGCTTCAGTTCATCGCCTGAATTGGGCCGGGCGGCGCTGGATCTGGGGTTTTACCTGTCGATGTCCGGCATCGCGACCTTTCCAAAGTCTCAAGAGATCCGCAATATTTTTGCCGCCGCTCCGATGGACCGGATTTTGCTGGAAACCGATGCGCCCTATCTGGCCCCGCCACCTCACCGCGGCCGACGCAATGAACCGGCCTATTCAGCCTTTACCGCTCAGGTTGGGGCGGATGTGTTTGGGGTATCTTTGCAAGAGTTTTCTGCCCAAACTGAGGCTAATTTTGAGCGCTTATTTTGGAAAGCCACGTGACCAGAGCTGTCACCATATTGGGCTGTGGCTCCTCCGGTGGCGTGCCGCGCCTGGGTGGTAAATGGGGCGCATGTGACCCTAAAAATCCTAAAAATCGACGGCAGCGCTGCTCTATTTTGATTAAGCAAACAGGCCCTGAAGGCAGCACCCGTGTGTTGATCGACACGTCCCCAGATCTGCGCGCGCAGCTGCTGAGTGCTGAGATTGGGGAACTGGACGCTGTGGTCTACACCCATGCCCATGCGGATCATGTCCATGGTTTGGATGATTTGCGGATGATTGTGATCAATATGCGTAAGCGTTTGCCGGTCTGGGCCGATGCGGCCACCAAGGCTGACCTTTTGGCCCGGTTTGGCTATGCATTCGAAACCCCTGAAGGCTCAAGCTACCCGCCGATCTTGGATATGAACGATATTCTGGGTCCCTTTGTCATCTCTGGCGCGGGGGGCGACATTGATTTTACCCCTTTTGAAGTGGCCCATGGCAGTATCAACGCCTTGGGGTTTCGCATTGGCGATATGGCCTATTTGCCAGATGTGTCCGACATACCAGAGGCCGCTTGGGTACATCTCGACAAGCTCAAACTATGGATCGTTGACGCATTGCGCTATGATCCTCATCCCTCCCACACCCATCTTGAAAAAACCTTGGGCTGGATCGCGCGGGTGAAACCAGAACGGGCCATCATCACCAATATGCATGTGGAGCTAGACTACGCAACTTTGCAATCCGAACTACCCACAGGTGTTGTGCCAGCGTTTGATATGATGACGGACACTCTGTGATATGAGCCTATTACTCCAAGTTATCCTGCCCGTGTTTATCGTTATTGGGTTTGGGTACCTTGCCGTTTGGCAAAAGTGGTTTTCGGACAGTGGCGTTGAAGCTCTGATGAAATTCACCCAAACCTTCGCAATCCCATGCCTGTTGTTTAGCGCGGTCTCGACTTTGAATCTTGGACAAACCTTTCACTTCGCATTGCTTGGCAGCTTTTATTTTGGTGCGATTTTGGGCTTTTGCCTTGGCCTGTTCGGGGCAAGGTTTTTGTTTAAACGCACCTGGGAGGACAGTGTGGCTATTGGTTTTTGCTGCTTGTTTTCCAATTCCGTCCTGCTCGGCTTGCCTATAACTGAGCGCGCTTACGGAACAGCAGCGCTGACGGCAAACTTCGCAATCATCGCAGTACATGCCCCCATTGCCTACGGGATTGGCATCACGGTGATGGAGCTGGTGCGTGGGCGCGGATTGACTGGTGGGCAATTGCTGCGCAAAGTATTGCGCTCGATGTTCAAAAACGCCTTGGTGATTGCCTTGACCTTCGGCTTTACGGTCAATCTATCAGGCATCATCTTGCCTGAAATTTTGACTGATGGAATTGATCTTCTCGCTCGTGGCGCTTTGCCCGCGGCCCTATTTGGGCTTGGAGGGGTGTTGGTACGCTACCGGCCTGAGGGCGATCTCAGGGTAATTTTCTATATTTGCGCCGTCTCCCTGCTAGTGCATCCAGCACTTGTTTGGGTCACCGGCAGTTACTTCGAATTATCACCCACAGATTTCCGCAGCGCCATTCTAACCGCCGCTATGGCCCCGGGCATCAACGCTTATATTTTTGCAAATATGTATGACAGTGCTCGGCGGGTTGCAGCTTCTGCCGTTTTGATCAGCACAGCGCTTACCATTTTCACTGCCAGTTTTTGGATTTATGCCCTCGGTTAGGAAAATCGGGCTGGACGAAATGGGGTCAAAAGACTGCTCTGAACCCCCTTAAGGATTTCTGAGGCCAACAGCTGCCCCACCAATGGGCCAAGTGTCACGCCGCTGTGCATCACGGCGGCAAAAGCCCCCTGAACGCCCGGCACAGAGCCTACAACAGGCAAGCCGTCCAAGGGCACAGGGCGCATGCCAATCTTAACCTCTGCCAGCCGCAGCTTGGGAAGATCATGCAGTTTGGTTTGAATGCGTGCCACCACCTCAGCTGCTAGATCCTGAGCATTCACATCAGGACCAATTTCACCGCTGAAAATTTCACCAGCCACAAAACTGCCATCCGGGTTTTGCCGAAAGTGAACATCCGGGGTCATGAAAATATGATTGATCATTTGGTCTAAAGGCTCGGTTTGCAAGATCATCCCCTGTTTGTTGGCCATTGGCAGGGCCCAATCAAGTCCGAGCACCGCAGGTTGAGCCGCAGCACCCGTGGCTAAAACCACCGCATCGCAAGCCAAGTCTCTCTCCTGCGTATGCACCGAAGCGATGCGACCCGCGACCTGCTTTACCCCTTTCACAGATGTATGCTCCTGTAGAGAGCCACCCCGGCGCGCGACCTCAGCCAATATCGCAAGAGCAACATTTTGCGCCTGTGCTGCACCTTCTGTCGCGGTTAGGATAGCCTGATGTGGTGGATGCCGCAATTGCGGTTCAAGCGCTGCGATATCCGCTTGCGAGACAAGCTTAGCCGGATAACCGCGCTGGGTCAGTGTGTTAAATTGCGCCGTAAAATCCGCCCCTGCATCTTCCCACCACAAAGTCCCTTGCCATCGTATATGACCACCCAAGCCCAAGCGTTGATCCAGAGAACGAAACCCCGCCAAAGCTGCGTGACGCAACTCAAAATATGCTCTAGTTTCAGCAAAACTTGCATTAATCCAACCAAAGGAATTTCGGCTCGCAACGCCACCCAACGGACCTTGATCCAAGACAACAACCTCAGCACCAAGATCTTGACAGGCCAAGGCCACGCTGGCCCCAATGATGCCAGATCCGACTATGACCACCCTGGGCTTTACCGTCACGCTTTTACTCCTAAACCCCTTGGCACTATTTTCAACACAACCTGCCGTGACAAAAACTCAATATAATAGTCATAGCTATAGCACCTGCGATGTAAATGATTGGCCGCTTTGAACGTTTTTCATGACCTTAGCCCTTGTTTCCCAGCGCCAGAAGGCCAAATCTGTAGTTCAGCAGGGAATCACACATGCACAACAATTTGTCCGAACAGATGCCTTTTTTGCAAAACCCTGCGCCAAATGTGCGGGATCGCGAGAAGATGGAAGGAGGCAAGGCGTTTCGACTGCAGACTGAATTCACCGCGGCAGGCGATCAACCGACAGCTATTAAGGAATTGGTAGCCGGTGTGCAGGCAGGTGAACAGAACCAAGTACTTTTGGGCGCCACAGGCACGGGCAAAACGTTCACTATGGCCCGGATCATTCAAGACACCCAGCGCCCCGCAATTATTCTCGCCCCCAACAAAACCCTCGCAGCCCAGCTTTATGGCGAGTTTAAGGGATTTTTCCCCGACAATGCCGTTGAGTATTTCGTGAGCTATTACGACTATTACCAACCAGAGGCCTATGTGGCGCGTTCCGACACCTATATTGAAAAAGAAAGTCAGATCAACGAACAGATTGACCGTATGCGCCACTCGGCCACCCGCGCTCTGTTGGAACGGGATGATGTGATCATCGTCGCCTCGGTGTCTTGCATCTATGGCATAGGATCCGTCGAAACCTACGGCGCCATGACCCAAGACCTGCATCGAGGTAAAGCCTACAATCAACGCAAAGTCATCGCCGATTTGATCGCGCAACAATACCGACGCAATGATCAAGCCTTTCAACGCGGAACCTTTCGTGTGCGTGGCGACAGCTTAGAGATATGGCCCGCGCACCTTGACGATCGCGCTTGGCGGCTAAGTTTTTTTGGCGAAGAATTGGAAAGCATCGTCGAGTTTGACCCGCTCACTGGCGCGCGTACGGATACATTTGAACGGGTGCGTATTTATGCCAATAGCCACTACGTAACCCCCCGCCCCACGATGCAACAGGCCATCATTGGGATCAAAAAAGAGCTGCGCATGCGGCTTGATCAATTGGTGGGTGAGGGCAAATTGCTCGAAGCGCAAAGACTAGAACAGCGCACCAATTTTGATCTTGAAATGCTGGAGGCCACAGGTGTTTGTGGCGGGGTTGAAAATTATTCACGCTACCTCACAGGCCGGGCGCCCGGCGAGCCGCCCCCGACACTGTTTGAGTTCATCCCCGACAATGCGATTGTTTTTGCAGATGAAAGCCACGTCAGCGTGCCGCAGATTGGTGGCATGTATAAGGGTGACTACCGACGCAAATTCACCCTTGCAGAACATGGGTTCCGTCTGCCTTCTTGCATGGACAACCGCCCGCTAAAATTTGAGGAATGGGATGCAATGCGACCGCAGTCGGTGTTTGTCTCCGCGACACCGTCCGCATGGGAATTAGATCAAGCCGGTGGTGTGTTCACCGAACAAGTGATCCGCCCCACAGGCCTGCTAGATCCGCCGGTTGAAATTCGTCCAGTCGAGACACAAGTGGACGATCTTTTAGATGAAATCCGCAAAGTGGTCGCAGCCGGCCAACGAGTTTTGGCAACAACTTTGACCAAGCGCATGGCGGAGGATTTGACCGAATATCTGCATGAGCAGGGCATCCGAGTCCGCTATATGCACAGTGACATTGATACCATCGAACGCATCGAAATTCTGCGCGACCTGCGCCTTGGCGCATTCGACGTCTTGTTGGGTATCAACCTCCTGCGCGAGGGATTAGATATTCCAGAATGTAGTTTGGTGGCCATTTTGGACGCGGATAAGGAAGGGTTTTTACGCTCAGAAACCTCTTTGGTGCAAACCATAGGCCGTGCAGCGCGGAACTCAGATGGGCGGGTGATCATGTATGCGGATCGCATAACCGGCTCAATGGAGCGCGCCATCGGTGAGACCAACCGCAGACGTGAAAAGCAACATGCCTATAACTTACTAAATGGCATCACTCCCGCAACGGTGAAAAAGAACGTCGAGGATGTTTTGGCCGGGCTTTATAAGGGCGATACGGACATGTCGCGCGTCACCGCCAAAATAGATCCTGCTTTACAGGGCGGCAATATCCAAACGGTTCTGGAAGATTTGCGGTTAGAAATGCGTAAGGCGGCTGAGAACTTGGAGTTTGAGGAAGCCGCACGTCTCCGCGATGAGGTGAAACGGCTGGAAACCGTAGAATTGACCATCGCCGATGACCCGCTGGCCCGCCAATACGCAGTCGAGAAAGCCGTGGAAAATGCGCATAAATCCTCCGGCAGATCCACCGGAGGCCGCGCGGGTCAACGCGGTGGCGCCCGGCGACGCAAATAGCGGCAATAGGGGTTGCCCCTATTGCCGCTATTTGGCTTATAACGAGTTGTCCATCCGCGCCATCTTGGCTCGACCAAAATGCTACCCCATACAAAAAACTTGGTGGTGTGAAGACGATGCGCTCGGTGATTGCTTTGTCGATAAGTGCCCCTTTCCAAACCCAGGTCAGGCGCATGTGTAATTGATCCGCAGCAACAGGCACAGGATCTGGCACTGCAGTACGAAACAGAGGTCGCGGAAGGAGTTAACAGCGCCTCGCTATAGCGTGCGGTCAGACGCCCGTTTCTTCGGCGGGCAAAAGCTGTACCCCATTTATCAACCATTGTCCGTCGAGCAAGATCATGCGGTATGCCATTACGTGATATCGGCCCTGTTGGTCGGCCATGCGCACCTTCTGCCAATTCTCGCCTTGGATCGTCTCAATCTCCAAAAACTTAATATTGGCAGGCCTGTGCACCATCGGATAGCCTTGGCTCACCATCAATCCAAAGCGATCAGGTGAACCAAATATGCGCTGGATGTTTGGGCTGGCATAGGAGAAGGCAGTGTCGAAATCATCTTGTTGGAATGCGGTGATTTGCGATTGAATCGTGGTACGAATTGCCGCGCCATCCGCCCAACCAGGCGCAAAGTTAGCGGCCCAAAGAACTGCTGCAAGAATGATGTGTCGCATAAATATCTCCCGTTGCAAAAAACTAATTTTAGGGCGCAACGGGGTTTCGTCAAATTTTTCTGCTGTTACAGAAATTCACCTGCGAGACCTTTGTCGATCAAAGCAATTGACTCCTCAATGCCCAGCAACGCGATAAAGCCGCCAAAACGTGGGCCCTGCGACGCGCCCAATAGCACTTCATAGAGAGCTTTGAACCAGTCACGCATCGGATCAAACAGCTCGCGACCACAGGAGAACACCAGACTTTGCAGAGCGTCCACATCCAAGCCTTGATCCCAAGATTTCAGCCCATCGCGTAATTCTGTCAGCGCTTCACGCTCCAAATCCGTAGGCGCGCGGTAGGTTTTGGTGGGTTTCACAAAATCATTGTAATAACGCACCGCAAAGCCAGCAGCCGCATCCAAATCCGCATGGGTTTCAGCCGAAGCATCCGGTTCATAGCGTTTGATAAAGCCCCAAAGCTGGTCTTTGTCCTCCGCACCAGCCACAGAGGCTAGGTTGAGCAACATCGAAAACGGCACAACCATCTTGCTGACCGGAACATCACCTCCATGGATATGCCAAACAGGATTGTTCAACCGGCCATTATCGTCTTGGCCTTCAAAAGCGCGTAGCTGTTGGTGATATTCGTCTACAGCCTTCGGAATCACATCAAAATGCATCCGCTTGGCGGTTTTAGGCTTTAGATACATGAAATAGGATAGGCTTTCGGTGCTAGCATAGGTCAACCATTGGTCAATCGACACGCCATTGCCGGAAGTTTTAGAGATCTTTTGCCCACCTTCATCCAAGAACAACTCATAGCTGAAATGCTCTGGTGCACGCTGCCCTAAGATGCGACAAATTTTGTCATAAATCGGTGTGTTGGTGGAGTGATCCTTGCCATACATCTCAAAATCAACGCTAAGAGCCGCCCAACGCGCTCCAAAGTCGGGTTTCCATTGCAATTTCACATTGCCACCGGTCACAAGCAAGGTCATCTCTTCGCCGTCATCTGTGTCGAATGTGATGGTTCCATCCTTGGCATTCACAGATTTCATTGGCACATAAAGCACTCTGCCGGTCACTGGATGAATAGGCAGAAAAATTGAATAGGTTTGCTGACGCTCTTCGCGCAAGGAGGCCAACATTACAGCCATGATTTCATCATATTTATCAACTGCGCGCAGTAACACTTCATCGAACTTCCCGCTCGCATAGAATTCGGTGGCGCTTACGAATTCATATTCAAAGCCAAATGTATCCAAGAAGCGACGCAGCATAGCATTGTTGTGATGGCCAAAGCTCTCGTATTCTCCAAAGGGATCCGGCACTGAGGACAGCGGGCGCTGCAGATGCTCAACCAAACTCTCGGAATTTGGTACATTGTTGGGCACTTTCCGCATCCCATCAAGATCATCGGAAAAACAGACAAGCCGGGTTGGGATGTCGCTCAGCTCGCGAAAGGCCCGCATCACCATGCTTGTCCGCGCCACTTCGCCAAAGGTACCAATATGGGGTAACCCACTGGGGCCATAGCCGGTTTCGAACAACACATAGCCTTTTTCAGGGGGCGCCTTCTCGAACCGTTTCAATATCCGACGGGCCTCTTCAAACGGCCAGGCTTTCGATTGGGTGGCGGCTCGGCGCATATCAGACATTTCAAACTCCAGTTTCCTAACGCTTCCCTATTGCCGCACGACACTAGGGTCAATAAGTTGTAGCCAGTAGCTGTAAAGGAGATCTCACTTTGATCGATACTAAACCCTCTCTTTCGTCGCAAGATTGTCTTGTTGCCATCATGATTGCCGTCTCAGCAAGCGATGAGAATATCCTCACCTCAGAATTGATCACTATTCAATCCATTGTGAACCACCTGCCAATTTTCAGCGCCTATGACGTGGATCGCATCAAAACCGTGGCGGCGATAGTCCTGGACTTGCTGTCGGAGGAAGATGGCTTGGACGCTCTGTTTGGTTTGATCCGTGACGGCCTGCCTGACGGATTAAATGAAACAGCCTATGCAGTTGCCTGTGATGTGGCGGCGGCCGACGGTAAAATGGGGCAAGAAGAGCTGCGCATGTTGCAAGAAATTCGGTATGAGCTGAATGTAGACCGCCTGCATGGCGCGGCCATCGAAACTGCGGCACGGGCACGTTTTCGTACGTTAACCTAGATATTTCAACCAATTGCGTAGCACCGCATGTTGCAAGCTGCGCGATCTGGCCTCCCACGACTTCGCTCCGCGCGGACGCTCACTGCCTTGAGCCCGAGCCCGACGTTCAAGATCAGCAGTTAAAATCGCAAATCCGAGAGTTTGCCCCTTATGGGTCAAATACCCCGACATGGTGCTAACAAAGTTCAACGTGCCAGTTTTGGCGCGCAATTGCACATCTGGGATGGGTTTACCTCGATCCCTCAGGACTTTATGTTTCAAAAGATCCGGCAAACCGTTGCGATACTGCCACGCCATAAACCGTGCCAAGCCACCAGCTGAGAGGCGCGAGCGGTCAGACAAGCCCGAATGATCCAACAGTCGGACTACCATGCCATGAGCCTCAGCAAACCGTGTAAGCGCTGCGACAGAGCGTTTCAAATTGGGCGCATCTGAGGCTGTCAGGCCAATCACTTCAGCGGTCAAATTAGTGGACAGCTTTAACATTGAGCGTGTTATATCAGTATAAGGTTTGGAGCTTTTACGGGCAATTTCGACCGTAGTGGCAGGTTCGTTATAGCGTTCATGTAATACCGTCGGAGATGGCATTATGAGCCCCATTTCGGCACAAATCCCTTGAAATGCCTCACCTGCGTAAAGCCTTGGATTGCGTGTAGGCAGCCACCGCCCCCCATCTTTGCCCAAAGCCGAACGTTGCACCGACCAACGCTCGCCACTGGTGGAATGCGCATAGGTATAGCTGGGAGAGCTTCGCGCAACTGTTTGCATTTGGATCGAGGGGATTTGTGGCCGATATATGTGACCCGGCGCACGCATAGAAACGTCATAGCGCCCATTCGCCCTTCGCTCCCATTCGAACTGCACCCGATTGAGGTTAAGATTAAAACCTGAGACAGCCGGATTGTAGTTGGCTTGGGGCAGTTGATTGTGGTCAATTTCGCGCAGGTAAGCAAAGCCATCATCAACTATAAGCAGCCGCCCCTCAACGCGGCGAATGCCCGTTTTATGCAAAGCCTTTGCGAAGCGGACCAAATCATCGGTGTGCAATGTTGGATCCGCAGACCCAATAAGCATAAGGTCTCCACGCAACAGCCCCTCAGACACCTTTCCGACCACATGCAACCGCGTTTCAAAGCAATACTTCGGTCCCAAGTTCTGAAGCCCAAAGGCGGCGGTGATCGCTTTGGTCACACTGGCCGGGGGAAGCTGCAGCTCAGGAAAGTGTTGATCCAAAATCTCACCGTTGAGCGGATCCACCAAAGCGCATCCGACAAGGCCAGACAGCTTATGCGCGCCTACCACCGAGGCTGCCGTTATAGCCGACTTCACACCACTGGAAGCCGCTGCCGCGCGCGCCTCGGGCCTTAAAGACCGTAGGGGCGCCTGCGCCAGCGCCACATTGCCTAGCCCAGCCGCCGTTGCGGCCAGCATGGCCCTGCGTGTCAATAAATTACTCATCCGTAATGGCTAACGGGCGGCATAGGCTTTTGGCAAGTTCAAATCCCAAATGTGCTGGTATCACCCCAGAGAGGCTGCTAGCTGAGCGATATGTGGCGAGCTATATTTTTCATGTTAATCGGAATGATCCTAATCCCCACCGGAGATGCAGCCAGCAAGCTGTTATCCAACGCCCACGGCTTTCACCCGTATTTCATCGCTTGGGCACGCTTTGCCCTCGGGGCGCTCTTGGTTTTGCCCTTCATCCCGCGCAGCTGCTTTACGGTGTTTCGCAATCCCTTGGCGTGGATCAGAGGTATCTTGCTTGCTGTTGGCATAAGCGCCATCACGGTTGCTGTTTCTTTGGAAGATTTGGCCGATGTCTTCGCTGTATTTTTCGTTGGACCGATTATCAGCTACATCTTAGCGGTTATATTTTTGAAAGAGACGGTCAATCTGCAACGCACGGCGCTGTTGTTGCTTGGGTTTTGCGGAATTTTGATCATTGCGCGGCCAGGGTTTGGTTTTTCGGCGGGCTTGGGCTTCGCGCTTTTAGCCGGCACCACCTATGGCACATTTCTAACTCTTTCACGGGTTGCAGCAAGTCAAGAAGAGCCGCAGGGACTGTTGATATCGCAAATGGTTATCGCGGCGGTGATCACAACCCCCATGGCGCTTATGTATTGGCCCAGTCAAAACATGGCGACCTTGGGCCTTCTCACGGTCTCTGGCGCCTCATCCATGCTGGGAAATTTATTTCTGATTTTGGCCTATGCCAGAGCGCCCGCCACGCGGCTGGCACCTTTCATCTATTTTCAGCTCATCGGAGCGCTGTTTTTGGGATGGATAATCTTTGACACCTTGCCCGATGGCTGGGGTCTACTCGGCTTAGGGCTCTTGTTGGTCTCAGGTTTTGGGTCTGCATTCTTGCGCCGCTAGCGCCATGCGCCACGCTTGCGAATATCCGATGAGCTGGATTGACTCAGCGGCATGCTCACGAAACACCACGCAGGCGCCACGGCACGGCTCAGAATTTGTGACGCATGATTAGGGATGCGCGCTCCAGCAAACCGACGCGCGGCTGGCGCACATTGCGCAGCTAAGCCCTGACTGGGACGCGCCAAGACACCCACAGGCATCATCTCAAAAATACTTTGCCAATCCTGCCAGTGATGAATTTGCGCGAGGTTATCCGCTCCCATAAGCCAGGTGAAATGAGTGGAAGGATAGAGCGCTTTGAGCTCCAGCAATGTGTCACAGGTAAACCGTGTTTGCAGCTGAGATTCAATGTCGGTGACCTTGATTCGAGGGTGGTCCACGAAGCACTTGGCATACTCCAACCTTCGGCTTAGTGATGCAGGGCCCTTCTGTTTCAAAGGGTTTCCCGGGCTAACCAGCCACCACAGTTGATCTAGACCAAAACGCTTCAAGGCGTGCAAAGAAATCTGCACATGCCCCTCATGAGCCGGATCAAAAGATCCACCCAAAAGACCAACCCGCAGGCCAGAACAGGATTTTGGTAAGTCAAACCGCATCATCCAACCCGTTTACCGCAGATTTGAACATGTGCAAGAGATCCCAGCATCCGATCTATTCCACAACTTTGCAATTACACATTTGCGCCCACGCCTTTGCCACTGTAACAGAGGTCTAAGTTTTGCATTTTAACACCAGGGGCACTCATGGCCGCATATCAATACGTTTACCACATGGATGGCGTTTCAAAAACCTATCCGGGTGGCAAAAAATGTTTCGAGAACATCCGCTTGTCCTTCTTACCCGGTGTGAAAATTGGTGTTGTTGGGGTGAACGGCTCAGGTAAATCAACTTTGCTGAAAATCATGGCCGGTCTCGACACTGATTTTTCCGGTGAAGCTTGGGCCGCACAGGGCGCCAAAGTGGGCTACCTGCCTCAGGAGCCAAAACTCGAAGATCATCTTACTGTCCGTGAAAATGTAATGCTTGGCGTAAAAGATAAGAAAGACATTCTGGATCGCTACAATGATCTGGCAATGAATTACTCCGATGAAACAGCAAACGAGATGGCACAGCTGCAGGACGAGATTGACGCTCAAAACCTTTGGGATTTAGATGCACAGATTGACGTGAGCCTTGAAGCCCTACGCTGCCCACCGGATGATGCGATGCCAGAAAACCTGTCAGGCGGGGAAGCTCGGCGCGTGGCTCTGTGTCGGTTGCTGCTGGAACAGCCTGATATGCTTCTGCTCGATGAGCCAACCAACCACCTCGACGCCGAAACCATTGGCTGGCTACAAAAACACCTGATCAATTATGCCGGCACAATCTTGGTGGTAACTCACGACCGGTATTTCTTGGATGACATCACCAGTTGGATCTTAGAAATCGACCGCGGCCAAGGCGTGCCTTATGAAGGCAACTACTCAGCATGGCTGGAACAGAAAGCCAAACGCCTGTCGCAAGAATCGCGTGAAGACAAATCCAAGCAGAAAACACTTGAACGGGAATTGGACTGGATGCGCCAAGGTCAAAAAGCCCGCCAAGCCAAATCCAAAGCCCGGATTGCCGCCTATAACGACATGGCCAACCAATCCGAGCGCGAAAAAATGGGCCATGCACAGATTATCATTCCCAACGGACCACGTTTGGGTTCCAAGGTGATTGAAGTTGAAGGCCTTAAGAAGGCCATGGGCGATAAATTATTGGTTGAAGGTCTGTCCTTCTCCCTCCCGCCCGGCGGCATTGTCGGCGTGATTGGACCCAACGGCGCGGGTAAAACCACGCTGTTCAAGATGCTCACCGGCCAAGAACAACCCGATGAGGGCACGGTTGAATTTGGCGACACGGTACAATTGTCCTATGTGGATCAATCCCGCGATGATCTCGACCCCAATGCCAATGTTTGGGAAGCGATTGCCGATGGTCTGGACGTGATCCAATTGGGTGACGCAGAAGTCAACGGCCGGGCCTATTGCTCCGCCTTCAACTTCAAAGGCGCCACTCAACAAAAAAAAGTCAGCCTCCTGTCTGGTGGTGAACGCAATCGGGTGCATATGGCACGTCTGCTCCGCGCGGGCGGCAATGTGTTGCTCCTCGATGAGCCAACCAATGACTTGGACGTTGAAACTCTTCGTGCGCTTGAAGACGCATTGGTTGATTTTGCCGGCTGTGCTGTTGTCATCTCACACGACCGCTTTTTTCTTGACCGGATTTGCACGCATATCTTGGCATTTGAAGGTGAAGCGCATGTGGAATGGTTCGAAGGAAACTTCGAAGACTACGAAGAAGACAAGAAGCGCCGCTTGGGCAATGATGCCATGCAACCCAAACGGATCAAGCACAAGAAATTTGCCCGCTAACATCCTGCCTTTGAGCGCATAAAAACGACGGTAGTTATGACACTGCATACGCTGAGCCCGTCTCAACACATCTTCGGTGTCATTTTCACAAATGGGCAACCAAAAAATCACTTTATCATAGATAACACCGCGAAAATCCCCTTAAGGTGAATTTTTTCGCGCTCACCTTCAGGCTTGCAATATCGCAGCGATTCCCTCATATGGCGCTTGCGACCGTTATCGCATCTCGACCAACTGTTTTCCTTATACGGCCACAGTCCTCGACATGAATCAACTGACGCCGACCTGCCGCAATAACGTGGGCAGTATCTAAAATGGAGTAAACGGGATGGCTACTGGCACCGTAAAATGGTTTAATGCAGACAAAGGTTATGGCTTTATTGCACCGGACAATGGCGGCGAAGACGTGTTTGTTCACGTAACAGCAATACAGCGCGCTGGATTGGACGGTTTGAACGAAAACCAAAAAGTTAACTTTGAAGTCGAGACTGGCCGCAATGGCCGTGAAGCTGCGACTGATCTGCAAGCACAATAATAAGACTTAGGGCTAAGCCATACTGCGGCATCTTTATCGCATCTTATGAGTTGGCCCTTTTCTTTGCACAAATACCCCATGCGCAAGCGGCCGATGAAATTCGCCTCGCAAAACAAAACCTCTTAGTCCTGCAAGCCAAATCTTTCCAATATGACCGCGAATATTGCGGCTATCTGGTGGTGGACGCGCGCGATGTGATCTCGGGAACACCGCCGACCAAGGGCAAAGAGGCTGAATGCAGCGCAGATGATTATCCTGAAGATTTGATCGCTTTTGCCAGCTATCACATGCATGGTGCAGTAAGCCCCGATGGCAGTTATGAACTGCCATCTTACATTGATGTGCTGGGAGATGCAGAATAAGGTGTTGATAGCTATGTCTCAACACCCGGAGGCCGGCTATGGTTTATCGACAGCCGCGCAAAGATTATCAGCGTAATCCGTGATCTTGCTTGCCTACCGGAAGACCGCACATTCATCGAAGACCACGATGAAGTACCCGATCCCCAGTATAGCGACGAAGAGTTGCGTGCGCTTGAGGATGACGACTGGCCCTCAAACTTGACTGCTTATCTTAGAATTTTTTGTAGCAACGGCAAAAGTGCGCCCATATCGGGACCATGTGACATGCCGGTCAAAGCCTTGCGCAATGGCATGAACAAGCCTTTGCCCTTGCGACCGGTGGCTTGCTTGACCTCTGCAGTCCAAGTACCCCAAGTTGTCAAATCAAAAGGCCCCTCAGGCAGCATCTCCATAGCTTGCGCTACAAATTCTTGATCCTCAGGATCAATATCAGGCGTCGCACCATTTTCAATCAACGCCCACCAATTCCCTAAGTCCTCGAGGGTTGCGATGTTGCTGCGGATCACAGTCCAGAAATCTTCTGCCTTATCCGCAGGCACTCCAATTGCAGCCACATCCTCCGCCACATCGGCAAGCTCAAGTCCCTGCAAATATTTAGCAGTGATGGGTGCCAGATCAGCTTCATCAAATTTTGTAGGTGCAGAGCCGAATTTAGTCAGATCAAATCCGGCGATAATTTCTCCCATCGAGCTGCGCAGTTCAACCAGATCGGACGAGCCTAGGCGCGCCAAATGGCTCAAAAGCGCCATGGGCTGAATACCCGCGTCGCGCATATCGCGCAAAGCTAGCGAGCCAAGCCGTTTTGACAAACCCTCGCCTTTTGGACCCGTGAGCAGGGAGTGATGTGCAAAACTTGGCACAGTGCCAGCAATCGCCCGGATCATTTGAATTTGCGTGGCAGTATTGGTCACATGATCGGAGCCACGTACAACATGGGTGACGCCCATATCCGTATCATCACAAATAGAGGCCAAAGTGTACAAGACCTGACCATCGCCACGGATCAAAACCGGATCGCTCACCGAGGCTGCATCAATGGACAAATCGCCCAAAATGCCATCGGTCCATTCAATCCGAGATTGGTCCAACTTAAAACGCCAATGCGGCGCGCGATCACCCCGCAATGCATCGCTCTCCGCATCAGACAAGGACAAGGCCGACCGGTCATAAACCGGTGGTTTGCCCATATTCAGTTGTTTTTTGCGCTTTAGGTCCAATTCAACCGGTGTCTCAAAGCACTCATAGAATAGGCCCTTGTCACGCAGCTGGTCGGCCACTTCCGCATAACGCTCAAAGCGTGCAGATTGATGCTCAACCCGGTCCCAATGCAGGCCCAACCATTCCAAATCACGTTTGATACCATCGACATATTCAGGCTTAGAGCGTTCCAGATCCGTATCATCGATCCGCAGAATAAATTCCCCGCCCGCCTGACGTGAGATCAGAAAATTGAACAGTGCGGTGCGCAGGTTCCCAATATGTAAGTAGCCAGTAGGCGAAGGGGCAAAACGAGTGGTGATCATGGTTTTCTCCTGTTGCGCTGTCTTTACACACAGGGCAGCAAAGATGTCCAGATATTGCCCCGGGCTTCAGCCTATCAACTGTTGTCGCGCCAACGATTAGTAATTGGATAACGGCGATCCAGCCAAAAGGCGCGTTGAGACAATCGGGTGCCCGGCGCAGATTGGAACCGCTTATATTCGCTGATATACACTAAATGCTCGATTTTCTTGACCATGTCGCGCTCGAAACCAGCCTCAACGCAATCAGCAACTGAGGCATCCTCATCCACCAAGAGTGTCAAAATAGCATCCAAGACAGGGTAAGGCGGCAGACTATCTTCATCTTTTTGATCCTCACGCAATTCAGCACTGGGCGGTTTATCGATGATCCGTGGATCTATCACGACTGCCTTGGGACCCATCATCCAGTCACGATGCTGCGCGTTACGCCAGCGGCAGATATCAAAAAGCCGAGTTTTATATAGGTCTTTAATCGGGTTATAGCCCCCGGCCATATCGCCATAGATCGTGGCATATCCAACCGCGATCTCTGATTTATTGCCGGTGGTCAACAGCATATGCCCCAGCTTGTTGGACATGGCCATCAGGAGTAACCCTCGCAGGCGCGATTGGATGTTTTCTTCAGTCAAATCCGCAGTCCTGCCCGCAAAGATCGGGTCCAGGGCCTTAGTCACTGCCGCGCGTGGGCCTGAGATTGGTATGGTTTGCAATGGCGCGCCCAAAGCATGGGCCACAGCGGCGGCGTCATCCAAAGAGGCTTGGCTGGTGTATTCGGAGGGCAACATGACACAATGCACATGCTCCGCGCCCAGCGCATCAGCGGCAATCGTCGCCACAATTGCCGAATCAATGCCGCCAGACAGACCCAACACCACCGAGAAAAATCCAGTCTTCCGTACATAATCACGCAAAGACAGAACCATAGCATGGTAATCTTGCTCTAGCGTATCTGCCCAATGCGCCCGCGCGCCCGGCAAGGCCCGCCATCCATCCTCGGACTGTTCAAATTCAACATGCGCCATGCAGGTTTCAAACAATGGCAGCGACAGCGCCATAGCGCCGCCCGAGTTCAAGACGAATGACCCACCGTCAAACACTTGATCATCCTGACCGCCGACCATGTTTACATAGACAAGCGGTAGCCCCGTCTCAATCACGCGTGCCACCATATGTGCCATGCGAACATCCATTTTGCCACTCGCATAGGGAGACCCATTGGGCACAAACAAGACCTGCGCCCCGGATTCGGCCAAAGCTTCTGGCACGTCAGAGTGCCAAGCATCTTCACAGATCGGTGTTCCAATACGCATGCAGCCCACGCGGTAAGGCCCCGAGATATCCGCACTTTGATACAGGCGTACCTCATCAAATACGCCGGCATTTGGCAAAATATGCTTTTTGACAATGGCAAGTATAGCACCTGCGGCCAACACGTAATAGGCGTTATATAGGCCAGTTTTGTCCAAAAACGGCGCGCCAATGCCTATCGCTGGGCCATCCGCACAAGCTGTAGCCAAGGCCTCAACCTGCGCCATGGCATCCCGGGTAAAGGCCGGTTTGCTGACCAAATCCTGCACCTGATAGCCCGTGACAAACATTTCAGGCAACATAACCATGTCAGAGCCCGCGTCTTTTGCAGCCTGCCAAGCCTGTAAAGCTTGTGCGCAATTGCCAGAAAGATCGCCCAAAGTTGCGTTAAGTTGCGCCATCGTTAACTGAAATTTTTGCATCATATGCTCGCTCAATCTTAACAAAACTCTCGTCTTATCTATCAGACATCCGCCGAAGCAAAAGCCCAATCGGATAGGAAATGTGGAAAGACGTTGCCCTAATTGGTTGGGTTTATTAGGATTGCACTTGTAGCAGTCAATCCAGTCCGACACTGGAACACCTTCTGGGGGTTAATAATTTAGATGCGCATGAAGATCACACCACTCGTACTGGCCGCTGTAATACTCGCTTTTTCAGGTGTTGCCTCAGCACAGTCTGCCAGCGTTCAAACGAAGCAATATGAGGATGGTGGGTTCTACGAAGGCACATTCAAAAACGGCCGCCAGCATGGGCAGGGCACCTATAGTCTGCCCTCGGGTTACGAATATATCGGCTCTTGGGAGGATGGAGAAATTTCTGGGCAAGGCGTTGCAAAATTTCCCGATGGCTCGATTTATGAAGGCAGTTTTGCCAATGGCAAACCCGAAGGCACTGGTTCAATAGAGTATACGGATGGTGGCACTTACACAGGCACATGGGTTGCGGGCAAAATTGATGGGCAAGGCGTTGCGACCTATCCGGGCGGATTGCGTTATGAGGGCGGCTTTCGCGCTACAACGCATCACGGGCAAGGCGTCCTCACATCCGATAACGGCTATCGCTATGAAGGCTCTTGGGTGGATGGTCTCAAACAAGGTAAAGGCACGGTCACCTATTCAGACGGGGCAATCTATCAAGGCAATATTGAGGCCGGGCAACGCTCAGGTAAAGGCACTTTAACCATGCCCGACGGTGTAACCTATGTGGGCACTTGGAAAGAGGGTAAAATCAATGGCCAGGGCACTCTGACCCAAGCCAATGGTGATAAATTTTCCGGCAATTTGGTCGAAGGCTTGCGCGATGGTATGGGAACGGTCACCTATGCGAACAGTGATGTCTATGAGGGCAACTTTTATAATGATCGCAGACATGGCCGCGGCATCTTTACCAGTCAAGAAGGCTACCACTACATCGGTGATTGGTACGAAGGGCAAATCTCTGGCGAAGGTGTAGTTACCTACCCCGATGGCTCAATCTATCAAGGTTCGTTTGCAGAGGATCTGGCGGATGGCGTTGGCACCATCACATATCCCGATGGTTCGACCTATGAAGGAAACTGGAAAAACGGGGTTATCAACGGGGCTGGTAAGGCCACCTACCCGAACGGCTTGGTCTATCAGGGCGGCTTCAAAAACGCGCAAAACCACGGTTATGGCATCATGACCTTCGACGACAGCTACCGTTATGAGGGCAATTGGAAAGCAGGCAAGCGTCATGGATCCGGTCAAGCCAACTATCGCGATGGCACTGTTTACGTGGGTGGTTTTGTCGACGGTCAGCGCTCAGGTCAGGGCTATATTAAAATGAAAGATGGGTTTGAATATGCTGGGAAATGGCGCGCGGGAGAGATCCACGGCAAAGGCACAGCCACCTACAGCAATGGCGACGTTTATATCGGAAACTTCACAGAAGGTCGGCGGCAAGGCGATGGAACGATGCGCTATGCGACCGGTGTCGTTGTCAGCGGCACATGGGAAGATGGCAATCTGGAGCCCGAAGCCGAGCCTGTGCCTTCAGAGTAGCGCCATCACAAATCACCACGGCACCTTCAAACCGTTTTGATCAAAAAAGCCTCCTGTGTCTGACGGGGCACGTGCTTCAATGACACTGTGTAATATCGCCGCTGCCTCGCCTGCAGGCCGTGCGCTGTGGTTGGCCACAAAGGGCTTGGTGAGCGGAGTTTCAACCGTTCCGGGATGCAGGGAGAAACAAGCAAGAAGCGGATGACTGCGCGCCAATTCGATGGCGGATGTATGGACAATTTGATTGAGCGCCGCTTTTGCCGCCCGATACGAGATCCAACCGCCCAAACGGTTGTCGCCAATCGAGCCCACCCGCGCCGACAACACCGCCAGCCGCGCGACACTGTCTCGCGGCAGCAACCGCCCAATCTGGCTCAAGATCAACGCCGGGCCGATGGCATTGAGCTGCATTTGATCTGCCATGCCCTGCGCGGTGACCGCTCTGATAGTTTTCTCCGGGCCAGTGCTGCCAATCGTCAATCCACCCGTTGCGATGATCACTGTATCAAAGGGTTTATCCACCCCAGCCAACGCTTGTACAATGGTTTCAGGCCGGGTCAGATCTAACCCTTGGTGTTGACGTGACAGCCCCGTGCAGCGCCAGCCGTTGCGCAGATATTCCTGCTCAAGAGCCGCACCAATACCGCCCGAATTCCCGATGATCAATATATATTTCATCCTCCAGATCTAGCGCGCATAGGTGCCACCGCCAAGCTTTGCCACCATAATTTTCAGCAAAACGGCATCCGGGCCCTATGGCTGAATGACCACAAGCCAACTTTCCACTTCCCATTTGCAAATTCGCAGCTATACTTATTACCATGATAAATTTGGACGATCAGCTCTTACTTCTAACACTTAGCCTAGGCTGAGCGTGTCTTTCGGCGCGGGACGCTCACCTAAGCCAAGCGCCGAACCCCATCAAATTCCCTAGTTAGAAGAACAGTCCTATGACCCAAGATCGTGTTTTCATTTTCGATACAACATTGCGTGACGGCGAGCAAAGCCCCGGTGCTACTATGAACCATTCAGAAAAGCTTGAATTGGCTGAAATGCTGGATGACATGGGCGTCGACATCATTGAAGCCGGCTTCCCCGTCGCCTCTGAGGGTGATTTCAACGCAGTGCGTGAAATTTCCAAGCGCAGTAAGAACTCAGTGATATGTGGATTGGCCCGCGCCAACTTTAAAGACATTGATCGCTGCGCAGAAGCTGTGCGCCATGCCGCCCAACCGCGAATCCATACATTCATTGGCACCTCGCCGTTGCATCGCGCCATTCCCAATTTGACCCAAGACGAAATGTCGCAACGGATCCATGACACCGTAACCCACGCCCGTAACCTATGCGACAACGTACAATGGTCCCCCATGGATGCAACCCGCACAGAATATGATTACCTGTGTCGCACCATTGAGATTGCCATCAACGCCGGTGCCACGACCATCAATATTCCCGACACCGTGGGCTATACCGCCCCGCGTGAAAGTGCCGAACTTATCGCGCGCTTACTTGCGGATGTGCCCGGAGCCACCGATGTGATTTTCGCGACCCATTGCCATAATGACTTAGGCATGGCCACCGCCAACTCTTTGGCAGCTGTAGATGCCGGCGCGCGTCAAATTGAATGTACAATCAACGGGCTAGGCGAACGCGCTGGCAATACAGCTTTGGAAGAAGTTGTGATGGCCATGAAAGTCCGCAACGACATCATGCCCTACAGCACCAAAATCGACAGCACCAAAATCATGGCAATCAGCCGCCGTGTGGCCACAGTATCTGGTTTTGCAGTGCAGTTTAACAAGGCTATTGTGGGCAAAAACGCCTTTGCGCATGAAAGTGGCATTCACCAAGATGGCATGTTGAAAAACGCAGAGACCTTCGAAATCATGCGCCCAGAAGATGTGGGCCTGACCGAGACCAATTTGGTTATGGGCAAACACTCTGGACGTGCAGCTTTGCGCTCCAAGTTGAAAAACTTGGGTATTGAGCTGGCCGACAATCAGTTGAACGATGTGTTTGTGCGGTTCAAAGAATTAGCTGACCGCAAGAAAGAAGTGTTTGATGACGATTTAATCGCCTTAGTGCGCGCGGATAACGCTGATGAGCAGTCAGACCATTTGAGCCTCAAATCTCTGCGGGTTGTCTGTGGCACCCGTGGCCCACAAAAAGCGGCTTTGGAATTGACAATTGATGGAGAAACTCATGCGGTCACCGCCACAGGCGACGGTCCGGTTGACGCCACTTTCAACGCCGTGAAGCAATTGTACCCGCATACCGCGCGGTTGCAGCTTTATCAGGTGAGCGCCGTGACCGAAGGCACAGATGCACAGGCCACTGTGAGCGTGCGAATGGAAGAGGACGGAAAGATTGCGACCGGTCAATCTGCCGATACTGATACCGTGGTCGCCTCGGCAAAAGCCTATATTAACGCGCTAAACCGTCTGATCGTGCGGCGTGAGAAATCGGCTCCCGGCGAGGACATCAAGTCAGTTTCCTACAAAGATGCAGGCTGATCCCCGCCCATTAAACATTTTAAGGGCTTGTGAATCGTAAAACCTCCCCCCAAGCCCTTGGAAACAGGTTCTCGAAACCGTATAGATACTCACAGTCTAGGCACATAGAGTCGTAGACATTGACCTAGTGGGGCGTTGCTAATGTTTGGACTTGGTGGTCTATTTTCGTCAGATATGGCGATAGATTTGGGTACTGCGAATACTTTGGTTTATGTCCGAGGCAAGGGCATTGTTTTGAATGAGCCGTCTGTTGTGGCCTATCAGGTTAAAAACGGTCAGAAAAAAGCTTTGGCTTTTGGCGAGGACGCTAAACTGATGTTGGGCCGTACACCCGGTTCTATCCAGGCCATACGCCCTATGCGTGACGGGGTTATAGCGGATTTTGACGTGGCCGAAGAAATGATCAAACATTTCATCCGCAAAGTTCACAAACGCACAACATTTTCTAAACCCAAAATCATCGTTTGCGTACCCCATGGCGCGACACCAGTGGAAAAAAGGGCCATCCGTCAATCTGTGCTCTCAGCAGGCGCGCGGCGAGCCGGGCTGATTGCAGAACCGATTGCGGCAGCCATTGGTGCCGGCATGCCCATCACAGACCCTACCGGTTCCATGGTTGTGGATATTGGTGGCGGGACCACTGAGGTGGCTGTCTTGTCTCTGGCCGATATCGTCTATGCCCGCTCGGTGCGTGTGGGTGGTGACCGAATGGATGAAGCAATCATAAGCTATTTGCGCCGTCAGCATAACCTATTGGTAGGTGAAGCCACCGCTGAGCGTATTAAAACCACCATCGGCACAGCACGCATGCCCGACGATGGCCGCGGTGCCGCAATGTTTATTCGGGGCCGCGATTTGCTGAATGGTGTGCCCAAAGAAACCGAGATCAACCAAGCCCAAGTCGCAGAAGCGCTGGCTGAACCGGTCCAACAAATCTGTGAAGCTGTGATGACTGCACTCGAAGCCACGCCA